>OGIJ01000012.1_pt1 | contig 123507 bp, 112 predicted proteins | sample 1571741 | NCBI WGS metagenome assembly OGIJ01 (sample SAMEA2582034, study PRJEB24529) | metagenome | biome: Human gut stool | place: China | collected 2011 | reverse complement strand
AAATAAGTCTATAGCCTCTTTGAATGAGGACTATAAACTTATTATACGAGGAGGAATTACATGAATCAGAAAGAAAAGATTAAAAAATATAGGGAAAGCGTACAGGTTGGAGCAAGCGAAGAAAAAATACAGGAAACGATCTGTAAATCAAAAAATGCTTTTTTTATAGCAGAACAAGAAAGAATGCTTTCTTACCATGACTTTTTGTGGACACAGCTTCGTGTCATACAAAAAAGATGGTGGGTTCTTCAATTTATAATTTTAGTGGCATTATGGATTTCTTTAAATTCTATCCATGATGAAATATATATAAAAAGAAGTATGGGCATAGTTGCGGCACTATTTGTAATCCTTATTATTCCGGAACTGTGGAAAAACAGGTCATGTGAATGTATGGAGATAGAAGCTGTCTCTTATTATTCGCTAAAACAAGTATATGCAGCACGTATGCTGTTATTTGGTGTTACAGATATTTTTTTGATAACTGTATTTTTAGGAGTTGTTTCAGCAGGTTTACATTATGAATTGTCAGAGTTAGTAGTTCAATTTCTTTTTCCGCTTTGTGTAACTGCCTGTATCTGTTTTGGAATTTTATGCAGTAAACACTCTTTCAGTGAAACGGTTGCGATTGTTCTGTGTGTGATATGGAGTGCAGTATGGCTTTTTATTGTTTTAAATGAAAACGTATATATCATGGTTACTGTTCCCATCTGGTCAGCACTGCTGGGTGCAACAATACTTTTTATTGCTTTTGCTATATATCGTGTTTTAAAGAATTGTAATCAATATTTGGAGGTGTCATTTGATGAAATTAGAGCTTGATGGTTTAACAAAAGAATTTGGAGATTTTACGGCTGTCAATCATATAAACCTCACTATGACAAATGGTGTGTATGGTCTTTTAGGTGTAAACGGAGCAGGAAAAACAACTTTAATGAGAATGTTGTGTACCCTTTTAAAGCCAACAAGCGGAACGATATGCTGTAATGGAAAAGATATTTTTAGTATGGACAGCGAATATCGTAAGCTGTTGGGGTATTTACCGCAGGATTTTGGATTTTATCCTGAATTTACAGTGGAGGATTATTTACTTTATATTGGAGCGCTAAAAGGAATACGTCCTATTGTTGCAAAAAAGCGAGTGAAAGAATTGATTGCTAAGGTTGGTCTTTCAAAAGTAGCTCATAAAAAAATGAAAAAATTATCTGGTGGTATGAAGCGCAGAGCCGGAATTGCACAGGCTATGTTGAATAATCCTAAGATTTTAATACTTGATGAACCAACAGCAGGACTTGACCCAAATGAAAGAATTAGGTTTCGCAATTTGATTAGTGAGCTTTCAGAAGACAGGCTGGTGTTATTATCGACACATATTGTTTCGGATATTGAGTATATTGCGAATGAAATCTGGTTGATGAAAGACGGAGAAATTCTGCACAAAGGAAGCATTGATGAATTGATAAATTCTATGACAGAAGCGGTATGGGAATGCCTTGTACCGAAAAATAAGGTGTCTGATTTCATGGAAAAATATAAAATTTCCAATATGAAATCAGAAATAAATCAAGTTATGCTACGAATTATTTCTCACGAAAAACCGGTTGGAAATGCAGTGCGTGTAGAAGCGTCACTGGAAGATGTATTTTTATATTATTTTGGAGAGAAAGCAGGTGATGAAAATGCTACGCTATGAAATCAAAAAAGTGTTTTCTAAATCAAAAAATAGAGTTGCTGTTATTGTATTATTCGTAATACTGGTGATAACAAGTATTTTAACGATTAACAGGGTGGAATTTGTTGATGAAAACGGAAATTCTTCTGTTGGAATTTCGGCTTCAAGAGATTTAAGAGAAGCTAAAAACCAATGGGCAGGCTATTTAACCACAGATACATTGAGTAAGGCACTGGAAGAAAACAAGACAATTAACAATTCGAAAGAGGCATTGTCGGATGACATTACAGAACAAAATAAGGCATATGCAAAAAAGCAGGGCATAGCAGGTATTATGGATGTCATCATTTATGCACTCAGTGATTATAGAGATTACAATTATTATGCGCTGGATCATATTTCTGATGATGAAGTTGGAACTATCTATGAAAAAAGAATTTCTACTTTAAAACATTGGCTTGAGTCTGGAGGAGAAACATTTTCGCAGGCAGAAAAAGATTTTATGATTCAGAAATATGAAGAATTGAAAACGCCATTTTACTATGAATATATGGACGGTTGGTCTGCATTACTGCAAAATATATCAACCTTTATTCTGATGCTGGCTTTAGTCAGCGGTTTCCTGGTATCCGGGATATTTTCGGATGAATTTCAGTCAAAAGCAGATTCTATTTTTTTCTCTGCACGATTTGGAAGAAGCAAGGGGATTTCCGCAAAGGTAGGAGCAGGTTTTTGTATTACTACAGGATTTTATCTGACGTTTGTATTTTTATATACGTTTATTGTACTTTTTGTATTAGGTGCAGACGGTGCAAACTGTCCAATCCAGTTAGATTTGTGGAGAAGTGTTTATAATATTACTTTTTTACAGGCATATCTTTTTATTGTTGTTGGGGGATATATTGGAACTGTATTTGCTTCTACGCTTGCAATGATTGTATCAGCACTCACACGCTCTACTCCAACTGCGATTATTATACCATTCATTGTGTTGTGTGCATTTCCGTTTTTAAGCAAAATTATTACATTGCCGGGATTATGCTCGTTCTTTCCAGACCAGCTATTAGAAGTTTATTTAGATATTAAAGAAGCCGGACTTATAACATTGGGAAATAAAGTAACAACAATAGCAACCGTTATTGTTCCTGTATATGCAGTGATATGTCTGGTTTTTCAACCTATACTGTACAGGGTTTACAAAAAGGTGGAGATAAAATAATTGAAACGATATAAAAGACGAAGAAGATTTAAAGTAAAAAAACTTTTTATCCTGTTATTTATAGTAATGTTATGTGCGATGGCAGGAAAGTTTTTTGATTCATTTTTTGTAATGCCTTTTCTTGGTAGCATAACACATCATATAGCCAGTGAAGATAATGGCTGGAATTTGATTCTTGTAAATCGTGATAATTATATTCCTGCTGATTATAAAGTACAGCTTACAGAATTATCAAACGGTAAAAAGGTTGATTCCAGAATTTACCCAGAGTTGCAGGAAATGTTCGATGACGCAAGAGCACAAGGGTATAGTTTATTTGTCAGAGAGGGATATAGGACACAGGAAGAACAGCAACAACTAATGGACGAAAAAATAGAAGCATATGAAAATGAGGGGAAATCAAAGTCCGAAGCGAAAAAACTTGCAGAGCAATGGGTGGCGATTCCCGGAACAAGTGAACATCAGCTAGGCATTGCAGTCGATATAAACGCAGATACTACAAAAAGTTCAAGTGATGATGTTTATAACTGGCTTGCGGAAAATGCTCATACATATGGATTTATAAAGCGTTATCCCTCAAATAAAACAGATATAACAGGTGTTATAAATGAACCTTGGCATTACAGATATGTAGGGAAAGAAGCTGCGTCGGTAATATATTCTCAAGGAATTTGTTTGGAAGAATATATAGATATGTTAGAATAGAATATAGTTTCTCAGTCACTTTTTTGAAAAATAAAAATTTACAATAGTGTAAATAAATGATACAATATCTACACTATTGTTGAATGGCGGTGAAGTATTGAATAAATATGAGTATATGGGCGAACTATTACAGGAAAATAATGGATATTTATTTACAGCACAAGTTGAAAAAGCTGGCGTTTCGAGAACATATCTGGCAAAGTTTGTTCAAGAGAATCATTTGGAAAAAGTAGCAAAAGGAATTTACATTTCACAGGATACATGGCCAGATGAATTATATATTCTTCAGATTCGCAATCCAAAGATTATTTATTCAGGAGAAACAGCTTTGTATTTACAAGGTATGATAGACCGCGAGTATACAGATATTTGTATTACTGTACCACCACGATTTAATCAGACACGCTTGAGAAGCAAAGGTGTAATCGTGCATCAGGAAAAACAGTCAGTATATCAGTTAGGAATTGTTGAGGTCGAAACAAATTACGGAAATATTGTCAGAACATACAATAAAGAAAGATGCATCTGCGATATAATCAAATATAGGAAAAAAAATGAGGTGCAACAGTTTCAGACCGCAATGAAAACCTTTATGCGTGACAAGGAAAAGAATATGTCGAGACTTATGCAGTACGGTGAACAATTAAAAATCAGAGACGAAATCATGAAGTATGTTGAGGTGATGTTATGATAAAATCTGCTACTGGACTTAAGGCAAAGGTGAGAAATATCTCTAAAGGAGATAGTAAGACAGCACAAGCCATGATAAGAATATTCTTCATGGAACGTTTTTTGGAACGAATTTCGTTATCGAAATATAAAGATCAGTTTGTACTTAAGGGTGGAATGCTGGTATCTTCATTAATTGGAATTAATCTAAGGACGACAATGGATATTGACACTACAGTAAAAGCACTTCCTCTCTCAAAAGAAGAATTAAAAAGAATACTATTAGAAATATGCGAAATACAGTTGGAAGACAATATATCATTTCAAATTGTAAATATGGAGACAATTATGGATGAATTTGATTATCCGGGAATTCGCATTTATATGGAAGGATTTCTTGAAAAACTGAAGCAGCCAATAAAAATAGATGTATCAACGGATGATGTTATTACACCGGGAGCAATAGAATATAAATATCCTTTGTTGTTTGAGGAAAGAGATATATACTTAAATACATATAATATCGAAACTTTGCTTGCAGAAAAAACTCAGACAATCATAAGCCGGGGATTGGCTAATACAAGAATGAGAGATTTTTATGATTTGTATGAAATAGCACAAAAATTGGAGTTTTCATGGGATACCTACCAACAGGCATTTGCATCAACATGCAAAAAGCGGGAGACTATATTTTCGAAAGAGAAAGTAGATACAGAACTTAAAAATCTATCTGAAAGCATCGAAATGGAAAAAATGTGGAATCAATTTAAGAACAAAAATTGTTTTGTGGAAAATATCCAATACTGTGAGGTTATAAAAACAATATCGACTCTGATATTAAAAATATATAGTTAATAAGGAGAGCTGCATGAAATATATGACATTTAATTCATCCTGCTCTTATGCAGGAATTGCAAACATGTTAGAACAGTATGGTGTAGACACAAATGATAGAACTATCGCTTTGGCAATAAAGCTTCCATATCTGTTTTCCTATTGTGACGGCATATATTTGTCTGGACCAATGCTTCAAAGTGCAGAAGGGTTTAATTTGTACTTAAATCCTATTGGATACGAGTTATTGGAAGAAGTAAATTCTGCTGATAAAATCGTAGATTATTTGAAATCACAGAAGACAGCAATGCTCGGTATTAAGACAGAAAATACTGGTAAGCATGCCGTGGTCTATACTGGAACAGAATCAGATAGGTATGTCTTTTTAAATAATAAATGGGAAAAAGAAGATTCGCCTTGCGAGATTTGTTTAACAGAAGATGAACTAAAGCAGAGAATAGATGCTGAGGTTGTTGTCGCAACTTTACAAGAAATAGCACCCAAATATATTGACTTTACGGATAAGTTGAAAAATTCCATTAACATACTGCAAGCAAACTTGACAGATATAATCGAATTGGCGTCAACAGAAGAAACAGTTGCAAATTTACGACTAAAATTAAATACATTATTTAGACCACTTTTCCTTGATGGAATTACGATGTTAAATATGATTGGTGAAACAATGCTTGCACAAGAATTCGAAAATCTTCAGCAAGAATTACTGTTTGCACTCCGTAAACCTCCGCACCAAAGGATTTGCTTGAAAAAATATGTATCCATTTCTAAGTTGCAAGTATCTGCAAAAAAGTATATGGAGTTAATAGCGAATGTAACTGAAAAAACAAAAGCTGAATAACTATTTAATTATGAAGAATTTCTGAAAAATCTTTAGCAACAGTTTTCATGCAGCAGCGGATGTGCTAGAATCTGTGACAAAGATAAAGAAAAGAGGATTCTCAGATGAGAGCAAGGCTTCCAAAAGAAAAAGAAGATTTTTTTATGCAGCAATTGGAAGAAGTATGCAAAAATTCCAGAATGTTAGAATCTCATAATAATATGCAGCATGGAAATACCAGTGTTTTCCGGCATAGTGTATCGGTTGCCTATTACAGCTATTATCTTGCGTTGAAGATGCATGCACCTGTGAATGAAACAGCATTGATTCGCGGGGCGCTGCTTCATGACTACTTTTTGTATGACTGGCATGAGAGAGACGATTCTCATAAGTGGCATGGATTTCATCATGCAAAGAAGGCATTGGATAATGCAATGGAAGATTTTGAACTGAATGAGGTGGAGCAGGATATGATCCGGTGTCATATGTTTCCGCTCAATTTAAGACCGCCGAAATATATGGAAAGCTGGATCTTATGTTATGCGGATAAAGTATGTTCCGGCGTAGAAACTGCAGTGGGATTCAAGCGAATCCCACAGGAATTTTACAATTTTGGAATGAAAAAAGTATTCGGAAAATAAATTTTTAAGTAAATGAGAGTGGTTCGTCATCTTCATAAAATTCATCATCTTCGTCATCAGCATCCCACATTTCATCTTCTGAATCATTTCCGAAGTTATTGATTTCTGTAGATCCATTGTTACAGCCATAATGCGCATTTTTGCGTGGAGAGATCAGCATACCGATGATAATTCCAGCTAAAGCGCAGATGGCAAGTAATAAGGAGCCGTCTAATTTCGTAATCGTAATTGTTTCTGATAAGCTTTCAAAACGTTTTTTCCATTTTTCCATGAGAAAATCCTCCTGTTTATAGTGTTTCCAACCTGTTTTCCTATAGTATAATGCAAAATAAGAAAAACTGCCAGTCATATTCCCCTAAAATACTTGCACCGCTTTCAGAGAAATGGCATAATCAAAAAGAACAAATCCTTGGAAGGTACAAAACGATGACAAAAGCTGAATTTATAAAGCTGGTGGAAAATGGACCAGTTATTTTAGATGGAGCAACAGGAACGAATTTACAGAAAGCGGGAATGCCGGTAGGTGTGTGCCCGGAGCAGTGGATTTTAGAAAATCCTGAGATTATGATAAAACTGCAGGAAGACTATGTGGCAGCAGGCACGGATATTTTGTATGCACCGACATTTACCGCGAACCGGATCAAATTAGAAGAATATGGACTTGCAGACCGATTAGAGGAGATGAACCGTGAACTGATCGCGCTATCCAAAAAGGCAGCGCAGGGAAAAGCACTTGTGGCAGCAGACATGACAATGACCGGACAGCAGCTATATCCGATCGGAGACCTGATGTTTGAAGATCTCGTTGAGGTCTACAAAGAACAGGCAAAAGTTATGGCTGAGGCGGGCGCAGATTTATTTGTCGTGGAAACGATGATGAGTCTGCAGGAATGCAGGGCTGCGGTGATCGCAATCAAAGAAGTGTGTGATCTGCCAATCATGGTATCCCTTACCTATAATCCGGATGGAAGGACACTTTACGGAACAGATCCGTCGACTGCCACAGTCGTATTGCAGAGTCTTGGGGCAGATGTGATCGGTATTAACTGTTCGACCGGACCGGAAGATATGATTGAACCGGTAAAAAAAATGGCGGAGTATGCGGTCATTCCGATTTTGGCAAAACCGAACGCCGGATTGCCGGAGCTGGAAAATGGCGTGACAGTCTATAAGACCGGACCAGAGGAGTTTGCAGCCTGTGGGAAAAAACTGGTAGAAGCCGGTGCGTCTATTTTAGGCGGCTGTTGTGGAACGACACCGGATCATATCCGTGCATTAAAGGACGCAGTAAAAGATCTGCCGGTACCAAAACCTCTTGCAAAGAAAAGACGAGTACTGACCTCGGAGCGTAAACTCGTGGAGATTACGTTAGACGGTAACTTTATGGTGATCGGAGAACGTATCAATCCGACCGGAAAGAAAAAGCTTCAGGCAGAACTCAAGGAAGGCAGCCTTAATATGGTGCGTCAGATGGCGTTAGATCAGGAAGAAAATGGCGCCAGAATCCTCGATATTAACATGGGAATGAACGGAATTGATGAAAAAGAGATGATGATCAATACCATTTACGAAGTCACCTCTACCGTGGACTGTCCGCTCTGCATTGATTCCAGCCATGTGGATATTATTGAGGCGGCACTCCGCATTTATCCGGGACGCGCACTGATCAACTCTATTTCCATGGAAAAAGAGAAAATGGAGAAGCTGCTTCCGATTGCAAAAAAATATGGAGCAATGTTTATTTTACTGCCGTTGTCTGATGCGGGACTGCCAAACGATTCAGAGGAAAAACATGCGATCATCCGCACCGTCATGGAAAAGGCAATCGAAATTGGCATGGATAAAGAAGATATTATTGTGGACGGACTGGTTGCAACGATCGGTGCAAACCCAAGAGCAGCTATTGAATGTTATGAAACATTTGCATATTGCAGAAACGAACTGGAGCTTCCAACAGCGTGCGGACTTTCGAATATTTCATTTGGTCTGCCGGAGCGTATTTATGTGAATACAGCATTTCTTACAATGGCGATTGAAAATGGACTTACAATGGCAATTGCAAATCCGTCACAGGAATTACTGATGAATGCAGCATTTGCGTCAGATCTTCTTTTGGCGCGGAAAGAGAGCGATATCCGTTATATTGAACGTATGAACATGCTTTCTGAGAAGTATGCAGGTCAGGAGCGTGTGCTTGTTCCAGTGAAAAAAGCGGCAAATGGAGACAATACGGAAAGTGCCGCACAGGAAAACAGAAGTGCAATTTTTGAAGCTGTATTAAAAGGAAATAAAGGCGGTATTTTAGATGAAGTGAAAAAGGCGCTTGCAGAAGGAGAAAAGCCGGATGCTATCATTAACAACCATTTGATTCCGGCAATCAATGAAGTGGGAGTGCTTTTTGACAAACAGAAATATTTCCTGCCACAGCTTATTTCTTCTGCCAATACGATGAAAATGGCGATTGAATATGTAGAGCCTATGTTAGAGCGGAACGATGCGGAGCAGAAGGCAACAATCGTAGTCGCAACTGTAGAGGGAGATATTCATGATATCGGAAAAAATCTGGTTGTGCTGATGCTGAAAAACTACGGATACAATGTGATCGACCTTGGAAAAGATGTTCCGTCAGCGTTGATCGTGGAAACTGCCATGAAAGAACATGCGAAGGTGATCGGTCTGTCGGCACTTATGACAACAACCATGATGCGCATGAAAGAGGTTGTTGAACTGGCAAAAGAAAAAGGATGCGACAGCAAAATTGTTATCGGCGGAGCAGCAATTAATGAAAGTTTTGCAGATGAGATAGGAGCAGACGGTTATTCGAAAGACGCTGCGGATTGTGTAAAGCTGGTAGACAGGCTGTTAGAGGAATAATCATCCGGCAGCTCAAAGCGGCTAAAAACATATTGAAAAATGGAATTGTAAAAAAATTGCAGAAACATAAAAATAAGTGTTGACTTTTTTGTTATATCCATTGTATAATAGCAAAGCGAGTTGCGCGAGCGACTCGCGATTATATGGGATCTTAGCTCAGCTGGGAGAGCATCTGCCTTACAAGCAGAGGGTCATAGGTTCGAGCCCTATAGGTCCCATTTTCCACAAAAGGTATTGGCAAAGTAATATTTTGTTAAGTGGAAAATGTGAGGCGCATCTTCGATGCAGATGCACACATCACTGCGTGATGGCGCAGACAATACCACAAGTAAATACATGGCGAGATAGCTCAGTTGGCTAGAGCACATGGTTCATACCCATGGTGTCGAGGGTTCGACTCCCCCTCTCGCTACTAATTTAGCAGAAGCTTCGGATTTTTCCGAAGCTTCTTTATTTTCTAGAAAATTGCCGTGCAATATTCCTGGAAAGCAAGCGTAGTAGAAAATTTTGTCGAAAAGGGTATGCTTTTACACTTTTATGTGATAATATAGTAAAAAATACGGTGCAAGAGACCGTGGAAGAAAAGGAGTAGAATGAAAATGACAAAGAAATGGGAAGTAACTGTAAACGGAATCAATAATGTAATTGAGTACAAAACAGGATTTGGTGCAAAAATTCTGGTAAATGGTCAGGCGTATAAAGTAAAATCGCAGAACTGGTTTGTTATGATGGTGGATTATCCGATTACAATTGATGGCACCGAATTTCGTGTTGTTGCAATTGGAAATAAAGTAGATCTGGCGGTAAATGGAGTATATCAGGATAGTGGAGAGCAGTATCAGCCATTACGGAAAACACCAACAATGTGCAATGTTTTTTTGGGGATTAGCTGTATTGCCGGATTTCTGCTTTGCGGATGGATTGGTCTGCTGATCGGAATTTTATTTGGAACGGTTTATGTAAAACAGGGACTGGCAGATAAAACCGGAAATGTGGTCGGTGCTTTTATCGGCTGTACGGTAATCCAGATTATAATTACAGTTGTTGTGGTATTCATTCAGCTTGGATAGCAAAGGAAGGTTTATATATGGAACAAAACTATGGAGAAAACTTTGACAGAGGATATGAGAATCAGGCAGCACCAAGACAGCAGGTAATTGTCATTGGGGAACCAATACCAGATAAGAGGACGACAAAAAATCTTGCCATTTGCTCGCTGGTGCTTGGGATTCTTGCCATTGTATTCAGTTTTTTACCTTATATTGGAATCATTCTTGCACTGATTGCATTGCCACAGGGAATTGTCAGTCTTGTGCAGAAACGTCCGGGCAAAGGACTTGCGATAGCAGGAATCATCACAGCGGTATTTGGAATCATCACGTCTGGATTATTTATTTTAATATATGTGGTTGCATTGCTGACTGTTTAATACAAAGGGATAAGAAAAGATATTGCAGATATGATTTTTCTGCAATATCTTTTTCTTTTGGAAAAAAACCGGATTGCAGGGGAGAAAAATTTTACGAGCAGGTGCAGTCTATTGACAATTTTTATCTTATTGCTACAATGTAGTTAGATAACACTAACTTGCAAAGAACATATATTACAAATAAAGTGACAGTAGATAATTGCGAAAATCATACCTGAAATTCAATTTCACAATTATCTGATAAAGCAACAGCAATGAAAGGAAGGTGTCTTATGAATTTGTCCGTTTTTTATGGAATTTTAATTCCATTTTTAGGTACTTCATTTGGTGCGGCGTGCGTATTTTTTATGAAAAATGATATGAGTGAGCGGCTGTCCCGGATTCTTACAGGATTTGCAGCAGGCGTCATGGTGGCTGCATCTATCTGGAGTCTGTTGATCCCGGCAATGGAGCAGTCCGAAGGAATGGGAAAGCTCGCATTCGTTCCGGCGGTTGTTGGTTTCTGGGGAGGAATCCTCTTTTTACTTTTGCTGGATCATGTGATACCACATCTGCATCAGCACAGCAATAGTGCCGAAGGACCGAAAAGTAAACTGCAGAGAACAACCATGATGGTGCTTGCAGTGACATTGCATAATATTCCGGAAGGAATGGCGGTTGGCGTCGTCTATGCCGGATATCTGGCTGGAAATGCAAAAATTACAGTGGCAGCAGCTATGGCACTGTCACTTGGAATCGCGATCCAGAACTTCCCGGAGGGGGCGATTATTTCCATGCCGCTAAGGGCAGAAGGGATGAAAGTGTCAAAGGCATTTGCAGGCGGTGTGCTTTCCGGGATCGTGGAGCCGATCGGTGCAGTGCTTACGATCCTTGCGGCAGGGCTCATTATCCCGGCATTGCCGTATCTGCTCAGCTTTGCGGCGGGTGCGATGATGTATGTAGTTGTGGAAGAACTGATTCCGGAAATGTCTCAGGGGGAACATTCCGACCTTGGAACAATCTTTTTTGCAGTCGGTTTTACTGTAATGATGGCTTTGGATGTGGCACTTGGGTAAAAAAACTGTGAATAAATTTACCCTTAGATGTTATGATAGTTAAGTAATAATAAAGTAATATTTAACAGCTTTTTGACAATGGCGAATTTTTTGCCAGCCAGATAGGATCGGCAGCAAAAATTACAGAGTAAAAAGAGACAGAAAGAGGCAGAAAACAGCAGTATCGCAGTGTAATAATCGAATAGAGTAACCGTATCATGGGATAGATTAAAAACCGTGCAAACAATCCGTAAGGAGCTTGTTTGCACGGTTTTTTGCTGTGAATGAAAAAGGTTTCTTTGTAAATTGCACAAATTACCAAAAAACATATTGACAACATAGTGCCATAGTGATATGGTTGATTACACAAGTAATGAACCAACAAACAATCATCAAACCAACAGCAGAAAAGAAAGGAGCAAATCATGCATGAATGAGATTTTGACGCAGGAGAAATCCATATATCTGCAGATCGCGGAGATGATCGAGACAGATATTTTAAGAGATATTCTTCTGGAAGAAGAACGGGTGCCAAGCACGAATGAGCTGGCGAAGCTCTATGCGATCAATCCGGCGACGGCAGCAAAAGGTGTGAATATATTGGTGGATGAAGGTGTTTTATATAAGAAAAGAGGGATTGGAATGTTTGTGGCAGCAGGTGCGAAGGAAGCAATTTTAAATCGGAGAAAAAGTGAATTTTACGATAACTATGTGAAAAAATTGTTGGAGGAAGCAGCGAGCATCGGGCTTGGAAAAGAAGAAGTGATCCAGATGATCGAGGCAGGAAAATAGAAAGGCAGGGAGATTTTTATGGAAACAATTGTATGTAATGGCATTACCAAGAGTTATGGAAAAAAGCAGGTATTAAAGGATATTAACCTCACATTGGAAAAAGGAAAAATTTACGGTTTGATCGGAAGAAACGGCGCAGGAAAAACAACGTTATTATCCATTATGTCAGCCCAGAATCCTGCATCCGAAGGAACCGTGACATGGAACGATGAAAAAGTATGGGAAAACCGCAAAGCATTAGACCATATCTGCTTTTCCAGAGAGCTGTCGATCAATCTTTACGGAAGCGGCGTGAGCAGCATGAAAGTAAAAGATTACTTAAAAAATGCTTCCTATTATTATCCGGACTGGGATCAGGCACTTGCGGATGAACTGATCCGGAAGTTTGAGTTAAATACAAAGCAGCGCATTAATAAAATGTCAAAAGGTATGCTGTCTATGGTGACGATCATTGTGGCACTTGCGAGCAAAGCAGATTTTACGTTTATGGATGAGCCGGTTGCAGGTCTTGATGTTGTGATGCGTGATTACTTTTATCATAAATTAATGGAGGAATATACCGAGACAGGGCGTACCTTCGTGATCTCCACACATATTATCGAGGAAGCTTCTGATTTAATGGAAGAAGTTATCATGATCAAAAACGGGGAAATACTGTTAAAAGAAAACACACAGGAACTTTTAGAAAGAAGCTATCATGTGAGTGGTCTGGCAGAGGTTGTAGATGAGGCGACAAAAGGATATGATGTGCATCATGAGGAAAAAACAGGACGGAGCAAGAGCGTGACAATCCTTTTAAAAGAGGGACAGAAGCTGCCGGAGGGCTATGATGTTACCATTCAGCCGTTGAATCTTGAAAAACTGTTTGTATCGCTTTGCGGAATGGAGGCATAGATATGGCAGATAAGAGAATTTTGAAAAGAAACATCCGTTTCTGGGGAAAAGCAGGATTGCAGCTAACCGGTTTCATGCTGATTTTCATGGTAGTATATGGGTTTTTGTTTTATGAGGGAACCACCAGCGTATTCGAAAGCTTCTGGAAAACAGCCTATTTCTATGGTGGTATCATCAGTGTTTTATTTGCGCTGATCGGACCAATCTGTTATGTGGGCAGCTATCTTCCAATGGTCCTGTCGTTTGGATCAGGAAGAAAAGAAGCCGCTTATGGAGCACAGATTTTTTCCGTGGTCTATGTATTAAGCGCTTATATCATCATGATTTTTACAGGTTATATGTGCAGTGGAAAAGTGAACGGAATGTTGGATGTCCTGATCGCAGAACTGTTTGTTCTGATGACAGCACTCGGACAGTTGATCTCAGTTGCACAGATGCATTACGGCATGAAGGGTGTGATCATGGGAGTGCTTATCGTTGCATTCAGTTTTATCGGAGGAATCGCAGCGGGAATCGGATTCTTTGACACGATTCCTTCGCGGATCAATGGATTGGGTACAGGTATCATATGGACGTTTCTTGGCATTGGAGCAGTGGTCGTGGCAGCCGTTTATGGAGTCAGTCTGCTGGTACTTTTCCGGGAAATGAAGCGTTATGCGGTAAAAGCGTAAGGAGGGAGCAGGATGAATGGATTTTTGACACAGTGCAAGGTGAGAAAAGCAGAACTTTTGCAGTGTATAGGGTTTCTTGCAGCCGCATATCTGCTTGGACTTGTCATTTTGTGTATTGTGATGAATGTTGCAAAGGGAGAAGGAAGTGCGACAGTGGGAACCGGCATGGCAGCTGTTTTCTTTTTCTTCCTGCATTTATTTGGAATTGCGATCTCTTTTATGCAGGAATTTAATGTGGCTGTTTCCATGGGAGCGACCAGAAAAAGCTTTGTCGCAAGCTATGCACTTTTTAATCTCTTAGAGATTGCAGTGCTGGAACTGGAAGTTATTTTATTTGGCTGGTTCGAAAAACTTCTGATCGGCGTTTTCTTCCCGCATACCGCAATGGAATTAGATATTACAGTATTTTTTACATGGAAATATCTGTTGGGAGTCATGCTTGGATTTACGATTCTGGAATTATTCGCAGGGGCGGTCATTTTAAAATATGGAATGAAAGTATTATGGGTGTTCTGGGCATTGTGGATGGCTGCCTGTCTGCTGCCGGTACGGATTGCCCATAATGAAAAAATTATGGGAAAACTTACAGAAATTGGTCTGTTTTTTGGAGGAAAAATCACACCGCAGGGAATTGTGGCAGCGTTGATTGTTTTAGCCATTATTGTTGCTGGAATCACTTGGAAAATTCTTCGGAAACAGCGGGTGACAGCATAAATTCCTTGACAAAATCCGGCGAACTGCATACACTATATTAGGAATGAAAATTGTTCCGGATAAATGAATAGCAAAGCGATGAACGGAAAGAGTAGGAATTTAGGCAGCGCAAAGAGAGAGACTGTCATCGGCTGAAAGCAGTCTTGCGAAAGAGAATTCACGAAGTGCCTCCGGGAGCTGGTCAGGGGAAAAGAAGTCTGTAGTGGCAGAACTTAAGTATTCTGGTTCGGATAACACACGTTACGTGTTTTAAGGGAAAATCAATTGATTTTTATTAGAGTGGAACCGCGGATTATTTCGTCTCTTAGGGGATGGAATGATCCGCTTTTTATTTATGAAAAAGGAGAATGATTATGGGATTCATTGAGCATATGAAAGAAGAATTTCAAGTGATAAAAGAGCGTGACCCGGCGATCAAATCGCCGATGGAAGTTTTGCTTTATCCAAGCTTTCGTGTTATGCTAAGTTACAGACGTGCACATAAACTATATTTAAAAGGACACTATTTCTGGGCAAGGTTTCTTTCCCAGCGTGCAGCAAGAAAAACAGGCATTGAGATTCATCCGGGAGCAACGATCGGAAAAGGATTTTTCATCGATCACGGAAGCGGTGTGATCATCGGAGAAACGGCGATCGTTGGTGATAATGTCACCTTATATCAGGGCGTAACATTAGGCGGTACCGGAAAAGAGACAGGAAAACGACATCCGACCATTGGCGATAACGTCATGATCAGTGCCGGAGCGAAAATCATTGGTTCTTTCACTGTTGGGGAAAATTCCAAGATTGGAGCAGGAAGCGTCGTGTTAGAGGAAGTGCCGCCGAACTGTACCGTAGTCGGTGTTCCGGGACGTGTGGTGAAGCGCGACAATGTGAAAATCCCGCGGAGCGATATGGATCAGTGTCATTTGCCGGACCCTGTCAAGGAAGATATCACCGTCTTGCAGAGAGAGAATGCGGAACTTGTCAACCGTGTGCTTGATCTTGAACGCCAGTTGAAAGAGGTTGATAAAAAAGCAAGCCAGCAATAAACAATATTTGCAGGCAGAAAGCTGTAAAATAGATTGGAAACACAGAGAATATAAAGTATAAAAGAAATGGAGAACACAAATGGAAAACAATTTTAAATTTTACAATACACTTACCAAAAAAATCGAGACAGTCATCCCACATGAGGACGGCAAAATCGCAATGTATACCTGCGGACCTACCGTGTACCATTACGCACATATCGGTAACTTAAGAAGTTATATTATGGAAGATGTTTTGGAAAAATCACTTCGTTATGTCGGATATGATGTGAAGCGTGTTATGAATATTACAGATGTAGGACATTTGGCTTCCGATGCAGATACCGGGGAAGATAAAATGTTAAAGGGTGCAAAGCGTGAACATAAGACCGTTATGGAGATCGCAAAGTTCTACACAGACGCATTTTTTGAGGACTGCAAAAAATTAAACATCAAAACACCGGATGTTGTGGAACCAGCTACAAACTGCATTCCGGAATTTATCAAAATGGTCGAGGGGCTGTTGGAAAAAGGTTACGCATATCAGGCTGGCGGCAATGTTTATTTTGACACTTCCAAACTGGAAAACTATCATGTTTTTTCCACACAGGCAGAGCTTGAAACATTAGTCGGCGTAAGAGATGATGTAGACGCAGACCCGAATAAAAAGAATAAGAACGACTTCGTTCTCTGGTTCACCAAATCCAAGTTTGAAGATCAGGCGTTGAAATGGGATAGTCCATGGGGCGTAGGTTATCCGGGCTGGCACATAGAGTGCTCCTGCATCAGTATCAAACATCTTGGCGAGTACATGGATATCCATTGCGGTGGTGTCGATAATATTTTCCCGCACCACACCAATGAAATCGCACAGTCAGAGAGTTATCTCGGACACAAATGGTGCAATTACTGGTTCCATGTGCAGCATTTGAATGATAAGTCCGGCAAAATGAGCAAATCCAAAGGAGATTTCCTGACAGTTTCCTTATTGCAGGAAAAAGGTTATGATCCGATTGTATACAGAATGTTCTGCTTACAGTCACACTACAGAAAACCTCTGGAATTTTCTTATGAGATCATGGATAACACAAAGGCAGCTTACAACAAGCTCGTAAAACGTATCGCCGGATTGAAAAAAGAGGGTGAAGTAGACCAGAAGGTATTTGCGGAATACAAGGCAAAGTTTGTGGATGCAATCTCAAACGACCTGAACACTTCCATGGCAATTACCGTTTTATATGATCTGTTAAAAGCAGATACAAACGATATTACAAAATACGAACTTGTCAAAGATTTTGATAAAGTTCTTTCCTTAAATCTGGAAAATGCAAAGAGTACAGAGACAAAAGAAGGCATCGACGCAGAACTCGAAAGCCTTGTTCTTGCCAAGATCGAAGAGAGAAAAGAAGCAAAGAAAGCAAAAGATTTTGCCAAGGCAGATGCCATCCGTGAGGAACTGCTTGCAAAGGGCATTGTCATTAAAGACACCCGCGAAGGCGTTGTATGGCATAAGGCAGAATAAGGGAGAAAAAGATGGAGAGAGGAATCGATTCCTATTTAAAAGAACAATTTCAGATTCCGGATGTGGATATCCGCACCTATTCGCCACTGACACTGGCTTATATCGGGGATGGAATTTATGATCTGGTCATTCGCTCTGTGGTAGTGGCAAAGGGCAACACAAGAGCCAGTGAACTTCACAAGCGGACCAGTCAGATCGTAAAGGCACATACGCAGGCAGAGATGATGGAAGTGCTGCTTCCCCTTCTTGCCGAGGAGGAAACAGCTGTGTACAAGCGAGGGCGCAACGCAAAATCTTTTACCATGGCAAAAAATGCCACCATGTCTGATTACCGCAAAGCGACCGGTTTTGAGGCATTAATGGGCTATCTGTATCTGAAAGATGAATTTGAGCGTCTGGTTGAACTGGTGAAGGCAGGCGTGGATGGATTGAAACTAAAATTATAAAAAGAAAGGGAACAGTTACTGCGATAGCGCAGCAACTACAGAATAATTTCATGGGATATGAAGAACAGAAAATAGAAGGGCGTAATGCAGTGTTAGAGGCATTTCGTTCCGGAAAAACAATTGATAAGCTGTTCGTTTTAGACGGTTGTCAGGACGGACCGGTGCGCACGATCGTCAGAGAGGCAAGAAAGCATGATACGATCATTAATTTCGTAGACAAGGAGCGCTTAGACCAGCTTTCTGAAACAAAAAAACATCAGGGTGTCATAGCAGTGGCAGCCGCATATGAATATGCCGAGGTGGAAGATATTTTAAAAAATGCAGAGGAAAAGGGAGAACCGCCTTTTATCTTTATTCTGGATAATATTGAAGATCCGCATAACCTCGGTGCAATCATCCGTACTGCCAATCTGGCAGGGGCACACGGCGTGATCATTCCAAAACGCCGCGCAGTGGGACTTACCGCGACTGTTGCAAAGACTTCCGCAGGTGCAATCAATTACACTCCGGTCGCAAAAGTAACCAACCTGACAGCCACGATCAAGGAACTGAAAGAAAAAGGTTTATGGTTTGTCTGTGCCGACATGGGTGGAACCGAGATGTATAAGCTTGATCTGAAAGGACCAATCGGACTTGTGATCGGAAACGAGGGCGAAGGAGTCAGCAAACTTGTAAAAGAGAACTGTGATTTTATCGCATCTATTCCTATGAAAGGTGACATTGATTCCTTAAATGCATCCGTAGCGGCAGGTGTGCTTGCATATGAGATCGTAAGACAGCGTTTACAGTAAAAATTTCCGGACGGATAATTAGGAAATTCTATCCTGATTATCCGTTTCAAAGTGATCGAACAGGAGAAAAGCCGTGGAATCATACCAGAATCTCAGTGATGAAGAATTGATCCAAAGATTAAGAAATGGGGATGCCGGAATCATGGATTATATTTTAGATAAATATAAACCACTGGTGCGGAAAAAAGCGAATGCCATGTTTTTGATCGGAGGCGATACAGACGATCTCATTCAGGAAGGAATGATCGGTCTGTTTAAGGCAATCAGGGATTACAGGGAGGAGAGGGAATACTCTTTTTTTCATTTTGCAGAACTGTGCATCACAAGGCAGATTTACAGCGCAGTGGAGGCTTCCAACCGGAAAAAACATGCGCCATTAAATTCTTACGTTTCTTTTTATTCGGAAATGACGGAGGAGGGACAGCCGTTAGCGGAATATCTTGAATCGGAGCGTTCGGATAATCCGGAGCAGCGGATCATTGAACAGGAGAACTTTGAACAATTTCTGAAAAAAGTGCGCGGAAGCTTGAGCAAAATGGAGTGTGCAGTGTTAGACGATTACCTGTCAGGATTAAATTATCAGCAGATTGCAGAAAAAATGAAAAAGTCTCCGAAAGCGATTGACAATGCATTGCAGCGTATCAAATCAAAAATCAGGGTATTTCGGAGTGATTCAGCTGTCTAATGTGAAGGTCATCCGTTGCTTTTAATCGAAAAAAGAGACGGAATATATGCAATATGCACAAAATTAAATGCAAAATTTTGTAACATTTGTGAACACTTATCGGGGAGAGTATGATATTATAATTCTCGTAAAAACCCCCCAATACATTATATATAGTTTTTGCTATACCCCATAGTAAAAATACCTTCTCCTAAAAGAACAGCCGATCGACAGGCTGTTCTTTTTTTGCAAAAATCTTTGCAATATTCTTAAAAAGTAAAAATGTTCTGAGGGGATGCGATGGATGTGCAGAAGAATTATGTAAACAAAAAACCCAGTAAAATCAAAAATTCTTGAAATTACTGGGTTTTCCCATATAAGCTGATAACGGGAATCGAACCCGTGACCTCCGCCTTACCAAGGCGACGCTCTACCGACTGAGCCATATCAGCACTCTTCAATTGCCTGCGCAATCGACAAGTGATATTCTAACAAATCACAATATATTTGTCAACAAAAACATTTGCAATTTTCAAGCCTTTTTTTGTTTTCCAAAAATAATTCTTTAGAAATTCTTTCGTTTTTTATATAATGGTTTTTTAGATAGATAGATTACAGTAAGGTATATCAGATAAGGAGCCGGAAGTGAAATGGAACAGTTAAAAAACAATGAGTACAATATTTTAGTTGTGGAGGACGACAAAGAGATCCGTGACGGAATCGAGATTTTCCTGAAAAGTCAGGGATACCATGTATATAAGGCAGCCGATGGTGTCGAGGGACTACAAGTGATCGAAAAGGAAGAAATACACCTTGCGATCGTGGATATCATGATGCCGCGCATGGACGGTGTGACCATGACGATAAAGTTAAGGGAACAGCATGAGTTTCCGGTGATCATGCTTTCAGCGAAATCAGAGGAAACGGATAAAGTCATCGGCTTAAATATTGGCGCGGATGATTATGTGACAAAACCTTTTACTCCGTTGGAACTTATGGCAAGAGTAAATTCCCAGCTGCGCCGTTACACCCGTTTTATGGGAATGGCACAGAAAAAAGAGGAAGAAGGCAGAAATTACATCATTGGCGGACTGGAATTGAACGAAGACACCGTGGAATTTTCCGTGGATGGAACCCCGGTCAAACTGACTCCGATTGAATTTAAAATACTGGCACTTCTGATGAAAAATCCGGGCAGGGTTTTCTCGGCAGAGGAAATCTATGAGAGAGTCTGGAACGAAAAAGCAATCAACACGGACACGATCATGGTGCACGTGAGAAACATTCGGGATAAGATCGAGATTAACCCGAGAGAACCAAAATATTTAAAGGTGGTGTGGGGCGTTGGATACAAAATTGAAAAACAGCCGTAACAAACGAATTGCAATTATTATTGCAGGAATATTACTCGCAGTCATTGTGAACCTGTGTCTCTTTCCATGGGTGAAAGAAAATGCAGAGGAGAGAGCAGAGGAGGTGCATGCTTCCGGTGAAAATATAAATAATGATTATATCGACACGCTTTATGAGGGAAGCAGCGTACTGTATGCGGAAATGAATCCGCAGCAGGCAGAAAATCAGTCTTCCTATTTTCTGTCCGATGAAAGTGGCGCATATGAAGATTATGATTACATTTCAGAATGGGCAGAGGAATTTGAAGCAGTCCGGTCCGAGACAGACTATTATGCGACAGACGGAACAAAGGAAGAAATTAATACGAACAAAGATCTTAAAAAAGTATTGGAAAAAGACTTTGATGCAGACAGCACTAGGGACGACTGGAATGATTATGAGTGCCTGATTGAGCTTTCTTATGATGAAAACGGTAATCTGACCGTAGAAGTGAAAAAAACACAAACAATCGCGGCAGATCTGCTGATCAAGGAATTTTTACATGCAGACCGTTACAATGCGTTAAAGCAGGCGGCACAGGAGAGTTCGTATACTTATACACCGATTAAAAATTTTCAGGTTGTCTATGGCATTTCTTCTGAAAATGATAATCTGATCGTTGAAGATCATTATACCAATAATTATTATCTGACCGCATCTTACGCAAACCCGGTATACTTTTTTACTATGCTGACAATTGCCATATTTATGTGCATGATGTGCAGCAGAAAAGTATGGAAAAAGGAAAACCTGCCGGATTATCTGCCGAAATGGCGTTATATGGAAATTGGAATCGTCGGACTTATTATGTCTTTTGCCATGTGTGGTCTTTATATTGATACCATTTGTGAATTCCCATACAGAAGCAGAATGGGATTTGCAGATGTGCGCGTGTGGGATGTGTTAAAGGCAGGCGGAATACTTTACGTTATTTTTGCAGTTGCATTTTTATCAATGCTTACTATTTATCCGGTATTTCAGATCGGAATAAAGGAATATATCAGGCAGTATAGCTTTATTTATCAGATTTTTCCGTGGATCTGGAAAAAATGGAACCAGTTTACAGACGAAGTCAACCACATTGATTTCAGTGATAAGACTACCAAAACAATCCTAAAAATTGTGGGGATCAATTTTCTTGTTTTAGCAGTGTTGATGTGTATGTGGATGTTTGGAATCGTTGGTCTTGTCATTTACTCGCTTGTGCTTTTTTATCTGATGAAAAAGTATTACGACAGAATCAAAAAAGATTATGATGTTTTGATGAGAGGTGTGCAGCGTATTGCAGAGGGTGATCTTGATACGATGATCACAGAGGATATCGGAGTGTTCGAACCATTCAAAGAACAGCTCACAGAGATCCGCACCGGATTTAAAAAAGCGGTGGATGAAGAAGTGAAAAGCCAGCGCATGAAAACAGAGCTGATCACAAATGTGTCTCATGATCTGAAAACACCGCTCACTGCAATAACTACATATGTAGAGTTATTAAAAAAAGAAGATATCACAGAAGAGGAACGCAAATCTTATATTGAGACACTGGAGAAAAAATCACTGCGGCTGAAAGTGCTGATCGAGGATCTTTTTGAAGTGAGCAAAGCGACGACCAATAATATTACATTAAATCTGATGGATGTGGATGTCGTCAACCTGATGAAGCAGGTCAGTGTGGAACATACGGACAAATTTGAACAGCTGGGATTAAAACTGCGCTGGAATGTGCCGGATGAAAAAATTATTTTGAAGCTGGATAATCAGAAGACGTACCGTATTTTTGAGAATCTGTTTGTGAACATCCAAAAATATGCCATGCCGGACAGCCGTGTCTATATTGATGTGGAGCGGACTAAGAATCAGGTTGCCATTACGATGCGGAATATGTCAGCGGTTGAATTGCATGTAAAAGGGGAGGAACTTACAGAACGTTTTGTGAGGGGAGATGCATCCAGAAACACGGAAGGTTCAGGTCTTGGGCTTGCAATTGCAAAAAGTTTTACCGAGGCACAGAAAGGCAGCCTGAATATCTCTGTGGACGGAGATCTCTTTAAAGTGGTGATCCTGTGGAAATAGACAATTGCGAAACCCTTCATCATCTTTTTAAATTGTTCAAAATTAACAAAAACATTCAAGACACGCTCTCGCTACGTGTCACTCGCAGCGGTACTAAGAAGCCAGACACAACTTACAGTTGTATCCGCCTTCTAAGTACCGGCGGTTCCCCAGTGTCTTTTGTCAATTCTTTCACAATTTAATTTAGATTTTTATGAGTTTAGCAATTGTCTAATCCTGCGATAGTTGTCATGACGGAAATAAATGTGTTATACTTATTTTTATCTGGAAATCCATATGAAAGATGCGGCAGCATAATTGCAAAACATTGTGTGTTACATGTGGATTTCACAGGAAAAGAACAATGGAGGTAATTCATAATGGAAACAATGGACGATTTCAAGGACGAATTAGAGGCATCTTTCCGCCAGATCAAAGAGGGCGATATTATCACAGGTACTGTCATTGCAGTGAGCGAGGAAGAAATCACTCTGGATTTAAAATATTATGCACAGGGAATTATTAAGGTAGAGGACTTCAGCAATGATCCGGATTTTGCAGTGTTAGAGCAGATCCATGCCGGTGATGAGATCGAGGCAACTGTGGTAAAGACAGATGACGGACAGGGCAATATCCTGCTGTCCAGAAAAGAGGCAAACGATGTTCTTGCATGGGAGAAACTGCAGCAGATGATGGAAGATGGAACGGTTGTAAAAGTCCGCATCAAAGAGAGTGTTCCAAGCGGTGTGGTTGCATTTTTAGAAGGCATCCGTGCATTTATCCCGGCATCCCAGCTTGCACTTGATTATGTGGAAGACACGGAGAGCTGGATCGGAAAAGAGGTGGAGGCAAAAGTCATCACCGTTGATCCGGAAAAAGAAAAACTGGTATTGTCCGCAAAACAGGTGGCAAAAGAGGCGGCGATTGAGGAGCGTAACCACAAGATTTCCATGATCGTTCCGGGGACTGTTTTAGAGGGAACGGTAGAGTCCTTAATGCCATATGGAGCATTTATCAATCTTGGCAATGGATTGAGTGGACTGGTACACATTTCACAGATCTGCGAAAGACGTATCAAAAAGCCATCAGAAGTGTTAAAAGAGGGACAGAAAGTCAAAGCAAAGGTGTTGAATACCAATGACAACAAGATCAGTCTTTCCATGAAAGCACTGGAAGAAGAAATGGTAGATACTGAGCCGGCAGAGAATCTCGAGCAGTATACATCAAAGGAGAGCTTTGGCTCAAGCCTTGGTTCACTTCTTGCAGGAATCAAGCTGGATTAATCAGAAGATAAAAATTTCATTATAAAAATGAAACTACCGGATGCAGACAGGTTTATGTGTGCATCCGGTAGTTTAATATAACAGGAAAATTACTTTATTATCTGCAGCTTTCGCGTTTTGCCATGTAATATGGCAGGGACATTTTCAGAGGGAGAGTGTGTCCATTTCTTATGCGGTCGATCAGAATCTTGGCAGTCATCTTACCCATTTCTTCGATCGGAATATGCATAGTTGTAAGCATTGGCGATACATATTGTGCAATTTCAATGTCATCCATACTGATGACAGAGATATCATCAGGGATGCGATAACCACATTCGTGGATTGCACGGATCGCACCGATCGCTGTTATGTCATTCATGCAGAAAAAAGCAGTTACGTCCGAAGAACGCTCCAGAATGCGTTTGGCTCCCTGATAGCCGGCTTCGGAAGAGCCGGAAACATTGGTTACAATATTTTTGTTAAAATTAATATGATTTTTCTTCAAAGTATTACAATAAGCTTCATACCGGATTTCATTTTTGGTCTCTCCGATATATCCAATCTGCGTGTGTCCCTGTGCGATCAGATGGTTCACGGCATCAGATGCGACGGCATTTCCGTCACAGATAACTTGATCATACTCGGCATCTAACGGATTTAAACCTACGTAAATGATCTTATGGAAATGCTTTTTCATAAATTTGAGAGTTTCCTTATCACAACGGCCAAGAATGGCAGCACCATCCACTTCGTTATTTATAATCTGATTTTGCGTGGCCGGGTTATGAATGTCAAAAGTAGAAAAAGAATACTTTACGATATACCCCTCTTTTAAGGCCTCCTGTTCAATACTTCTTGTCAGAGTTGAAAAAAAGGCATCATTTTGCGCATCCTGCGCTCTTGCATAGACACAGGCAATGGAATGATGAGGTACATTTTCCATGTTTTTTTGCTTTAATGCCTGAGCGGAAGTGTTAGGCACATATCCGCCGGCTCGTGCAATACTCCAGATTTTATCCTGCATTTCTTTACTGGCGGCGTTTGACGAATTCCCGTTGATAATACGGGAAACGGTAGAGATGGAAACACCGGCCTCTTTTGCAATATCCTTTAATGTCATTGAAATACCCCCTCGTACAGGTAATTTTCATCTTTGCGTATAGTTTAACACAAATAAATAAAAATTTGCGTAAAACTTTACACAAACGTTTGTTAAAATAAATGGCGAAGAAAGTGGTAAGTGTGGTACAATAAATGCGAATGAGATTTGAAATGTTGAGGAGGACAAGATGAAAAAACAGATGACAGTACGAAAAACAGTTTTGGCAGCATTATTTCTTGCAATTGGACTGATTCTTCCATTTATTACCATGCAGATCCCGGCAGTCGGAAAGATGCTTTGCCCGATGCACATTCCGGTATTACTGTGTGGATATATTCTTGGAGGACCGTATGGTCTGATCGTTGGATTTATTACACCATTACTTAGAAGTGTGACATTTGGAATGCCTGTCATGCTCCCGAATGCTATATGCATGGCATTTGAACTTGCAACTTATGGATTAGTCAGCGGAATTCTTTCCGGTAAGATGAAAAAGGATATGAGATCACTATATATCTCTTTGATCATTTCCATGCTCGCAGGAAGACTGGTATGGGGACTTGTATCAGCAATTGTTTATGCATTAATGGGAAGTGGATTTACATGGAAATTATTCTTTATGGGTGGATTTGTGAATGCAATCCCTGGAATTGTGATACAGCTTATCTTAATACCTGTTCTTGTAAATCGTTTATATGCAGCGGGAGTTGTAAAGCCTGCTTATGAAGGAAAATAATGATCTGTTTTTCTGATAGAAGACAGAAAATACGGGGAAAGATCGGAGAAATACATGGAACTGAAGACACAATGCAGAGAACGATTCAAACCGGCAGTGGATGCGATTAATGAAATTATTAAACAGGAAGACAATACAGACAGACCAATTCTTGTGGCGATTGATGGGCGATGTGGAAGTGGTAAGACAACTCTGGGAGAATATTTAAAGGGGCAGTTTGACTGTAACCTGTTTCATATGGATGATTTCTTTTTACGAATGGAGCAGCGTACACCGGACAGAATGAAAGAAACCGGTGGGAATGTAGACTATGAAAGATTTTATGAAACTGTGCTTATACCGGTTCAAAAGAAGGAATCTGTGTGCTATCAGCCCTTTTCCTGCAGAGAGTGGAGACTATTAGATGCTTATGAGATTCCTTATAAAAGGATTAATATTATCGAGGGCTCTTATAGCTTACATCCGTATTTTGGAAAGCCATATCAGCTGAAGATTTTTATGAATATCGCATCGGATGTGCAGCTTGCAAATATAAGAAAGCGTAATGGGGAAGAAAAAGCAAAAGAGTTTCAGGAAAAATGGATTCCGAAGGAAGAAGCATATTTTGAAAAATTTCATGTGCAGGATGATACACTTGAGATTATGTGGAATTTAAAGGTATTATAAAAGAGATGCTCAAAGAAAAACAGAGTCAGATCGACATGCGCATATGTCTGTCCGGCTCTGCTTTTTTATGTAATGGATTCAGGTGGCTAAGCCTCTAAAGTGATTTTTAAATGGTAAGTTTTTTCACCTTCAGGCATTAATGAGAGAATACCACGTTTTTCTGAGAAAATATCACTGTCCTGATGGAAAATCGCAGAACCGTTCCATGGTTCCAGACAAAGGAATGGAGCATTGCCGCCTGCAGGAGTCCAGAAAGCGATAGATTCAAAATCAGGATAGTCCATTGTTACACCCTTTCCGGTATGAGTGTTAAGGAAGGAAACACGATGGGAATTGGTGTGTTCAAAGAAAACAGCATCATTGTCAAACATTGCAACAGTAAGTGGTAATGTGTTGCCCTCTGCTTTTTGTACAATCTTTTTCTCTGTGTTGAATTCCATATTTTCAAGATCATATTCATAAGATACGAAATCTTCTGTTTTTTCAAAGACAAGTTCACAGTCGGCAAGTGTTTCACCGGAAGATACCGGAAGCATAAATCCAGGATGTGCGCCGATATGATAAAACATTTCTTCTGTGTCATGGTTTACAACACGGTATTCCATAGATAACTCATTGTCGGATAAATGATAGGTGAGAGACAATTCGAACTGATAAGGATAACTTTTTAAAGTTTCTTCATTTGCGTGTAACAAGAAAGTGACCGTATCATCGGATAAATCCTTTACCTCGAATTCTGTATCTTTACAGAAGCCATGCTTTACGAGAGGATAAACCTGCCCCTTCATGGTTGTTTCACCATTTCTTAAATTTCCGATCGTTGGAAAGAGAAGTGGTGAAGAACGCATCCAGAAAGCAGGATCTGAATTCCAGACATATTCTTTTCCGGAAGGATCCTTGAAAGATTTCAATTCGGCCCCCATCGTATTGACAGCGACCTCGTAACCGTTTGAATGTAATGTGATCAGCATAATAAAAGCCCCCCTTTTACAAATTGGTATTGTTTTTTGAAAAATACTTGCTTTTTCTATTATAACACACGAATCTGTGGAAAGAGAACCGGTTTAGACAAACGTTTGCAAAGCTATGACAATTGAATTTTTGCAGGAAATATGTTAGCTTAGTTATAGTAGTGAATAAGAGGGAAAAGTATTAAGGTGGATTATGAAAGAAAAAAAAGTTACAATTCGGGAAGTGGCGGAACTGGCAGGAGTATCGATCAGTTCTGTATCAAGATATCTGGCGGATCCAAAAAGTATCCAGCCGCTTGCAGCGTACAACATTAAAAATGCCATCAATGAACTGCAGTATGAACCGAACATGTTTGCAAGAAATTTAAAAAGAGGACAGACACAGATCGTCGGTCTTATTGTTCCGCATATGGAATATTTTTTCGGAAAAATATGTCATGTGGTAAGTGACTATTTTTTTGAAAGAAAATATATTACTTATATCTGTGAAAGTGACAGTGAGCGGGAAAAAGAGCTGTTCTATGTCCAGGAGCTTCTGAACCAGAGAGCCGCAGGAATCATAATTGCACCGAGTGGACAGAATACACCATATCTGCAGGGCGTAACAAAGAATTATAAAAATATGATCGCAATCGACAGACAGGAGGATATTGGCTGTGATATGGTTTTGGAAAATCACAGGGACAATGCATATCATCTTATCTCATGGCTTCTGAAAAATAAGCCATGCAGCCGTATCATGATGCTCTTTGGCTGGAGCGACAGTTTTAATACACGTATGTGTCTTGCCGGGGCAAATCAGGCACTGGAAGAGGCCGGGCGTGATGGAAGCCGCGTGATCAAAATATTTACTGCGAGAAAGATCGAAGTGGTAATGGATGCTTTAAAACAGTTAAACAGTGTGCTCGAGGATGGAGAGAGACCGGTCATCATCGGGTTTGGAACGGACATTGTAGAGTATATTGCCATGGGAATCCATCAGTTGTATCCGGAGTGGATTGGAAACGTGGATATCGCAGGGTTTGCAATGGGTGGAACGAAAGAAAAACTTGGAATGGACTGTTCGCTTGTTGTTAAGAATCCGGAAACAGTCGCAATTTGTGCGGCAGAGCTTTTGAGCCAGAAGATCATGGGAGAGAAAGAAGAAAAAGAACCTAGGAAATATGATGTGAAAGTAAAATATGAGTTTTAAAGAGTGGATATCAAAAGGTTGAAAAGACAGTGCCAGTAAAATGAGAACATGTTTTGGTACTGTCTTTCATTTTACATATTAAGTGAAAACGATTTCAACAAAATGCAAAAATAATAAATAGTAAAAATATACAAAAACGACTGTAATATAATGTGAAAAAGTACTGATTTTACTATAAAAACAAAAGAAAACATTGACTATAATGTGCAGAGGTGTTAATTTCTAGGTACAGAGACAACTGAAAACATTTTCACTAAAGGAGGAAAAGTGATGAAGAAAAAGGTATTGGCACTTATTATGGCGGGAACAATGGTTCTTTCCATGGCAGCATGTGGAAATACACAGAGCCAGGATACACCAAAGGAGCCTGAGAAGCAGGAAACAGTTCAGACAGAAGGTACAGAAGCAGGGGGAGCAACAGACATATCTGGAATTACAGCAGATTCTTTTAAACCTTTCAAGGACTTTAATGTACGTGTTCCATTTGCAGCAGGGGGTTCTGCAGATACGATCGCAAGAATTATCGGACAGGGATTACAGGAGACTTATGGTAAAACAGTTATTGTAAACAACCTGACAGGAGCGAACGGAGCAATCGCAGCAGCAGATCTTGACAGTGCAAAATCCGATGCGACAGAATTAATGGTCGGCGGTATCGCAATGTTCACACTTGCACCATTATTCAACAAAGATATTAATCTTAGCATTGATGATTATCAGTTTGTCAGCGGACTTGTATTAGAAGACCAGCTTTTATATGTAAGCCCTTCTAACAGCGGAATTGAAGACTGGGATGGTCTTGTGAAATATGCAGCTGATAACCGTATCGTTTATGGAAGTAACGCACCTGGCGGAGCAACTCATCTTCTTGCAACTATGTTATTTGGTGAAGCAGGTTTAGATGCAGAAGCAGTTACTTCTGATGGAAGTGGAAAAGACTTACTTGCAGTAGCAAGTGGTAACGTTGTATGTGCAATCGCACCGGCATCAGTAGGTGCACAGTATGTTGAAGATGGAAGCCTTGTTCCGATCGCAGTATTCTCAGAAGAAAATTATACAGGATATGAAGGATATGATGTTCCTACAGTTCAGTCTTTGGGATATGATATTGTATTCCGTACATGCAACTTCATTATGACAAAAGCAGATGTTGCTCCGGAAGATGTTGCAGCAATCCATCAGGCAATCTTAGATTACAGCGAGACAGAAGAATTTAAGGATCTTGCTAAAAATGCAAATTATACACCATATCTTGAAGATGGAGAGACAGTAAAACAGATTATTCTGGATACAGCTGATTTATGTAAGGAAGCTTACGATAAATATTACGCACAGTAAAAAGACGATCCGTGCTGCCTTTTGACAGCACGGATTATTTTTTGAAAGAAGGAATGAAATATGGAGATAAAGTATAAATCTAATTTGGCGGCAGGAATTGTTAGTATTATTCTCGGAGTTATATGCATAATTCTTGTGCCGCTTCAGATCGCAGAAGATTATTCAGCAACTTATGGTATCACATCAAGAACGATTCCTTGTGCAATCGGCGTTTTATGGATTGTATGTGGTGTGGTTTTATTGATCCAGAGCTTGATATTAAAAAAAGACACAGTGAAAACACTGATCGTAGAAAAAGAATTAAAAGCATTGGCATATATGGGTATGCTGCTTATTTATTCCATTCTGTTCAAAAGAAGTTTCCTGATTTCTACGATTTTACTTGGTGTGGCAACACTGGCAATGACAGGAACTAAGAAAAAACTGTATTATGTGATCGTAATTGCAATGGTTGTAGTGTTATACCTTCTTTTTGCAAAAGTATTGCATATTCAATTGCCATAGTGACAGGAGGAGTTTATGGGACAGGTTATATCAGAAGCATTGATGAATCTTTTGTCAGTGCAGAATTTAATATTTGTTAATGTTGGTATTTTTATAGGAATTATTTTCGGTGCAATCCCGGGAATGAATGGAAATCTTGCAATCACAGTATTACTTCCATTTACATTCCAGATGGATACAGTGCCGGCGCTACTGATGCTTACAGCCATTTTCTTTGGAGCAAACTTTGGTGGTTCTATCAGTTCGATTCTGATCAATACACCTGGTACGAATGCAGCAGCAGCTACGCTGATCGATGGTTATCCGATGTGCAGGAATGGACAGCCGAGAAGAGCATTAGATATGGCACTTGTGGCATCAACATTTGGTGGTCTGGTCAGTGCATTCTGCCTATTATTTTTTGCGCCACAAATCAGTAAAGTTGCTATGAAGTTCAGCTCACCAGAATATTTTGCACTTGCAATTTTCGGACTTTCTGTTATTGCATCTGTAAGTGGAAAGAGTCTTGTAAAGGGTCTTATCAGTGGAGGACTTGGAATTTTATTGGCAACAGTTGGTATTGATTCCGTCAGCGGTGTTACCAGATTTACATTTGGCAATATCAGATTGTATAACGGAATCAAGATGCTTGCAGTTTTACTTGGAGTATATGCGATCGCACAGATGATCGGACGTATTAATAAAACAGAAGCAGCTGTTGTATCAAATTTGAAAGCAGCAGATAAAAATGACCATATTACAAAGGAAGATGTGAAAAAAACATTGCCAATTATGGCAAAATCTTCCCTGATCGGAGCATTCATCGGAGCAATTCCTGGTACCGGCGGAGCAATCGCATCATTTATTGCCTACAATGAAGCAAAGAGAAAAGCCAAACCAGGAGAGAAGTTTGGAGAAGGTGAGATCAAAGGTATTGCAGCACCGGAATCAGCAAATAATGGTGCTACAGCCGCAACTTTAATTCCATTACTTACACTTGGTATTCCGGGAGACGTTGTAGCGGCAACCTTATTAGGTGCATTTACGATGCATGGACTTGTTGTAGGACCAAAACTTTTTGAAACATCCGGACCAATTGTATATGCAGTTCTGATCGGATGTGTGATCGCACAGCTTATTATGTTCTTCCAGGGTAAATATTTACTGGGACTTTTTGTTAAGATCACACATATCCCACAGGAATTATTGACAGCATTATTAGTCGTGATCTGTTGTGCAGGAGCATTCGCAATCGGAAGCTCTGAAATGGATGTTTATGTGATGCTGCTGTTTGGAGTTATTGCATACTTTATGCAGAAACTGGACTTCCCATCCGTACCGATCGTTCTTGGAATGGTACTTGGACCGATCGCAGAGTCCAATCTGCGCAATGCACTGGTAATGTCAAACGGTTCCTGGACAATTTTTGTAAAAAGACCTATCTGTCTTGCATTTATTATCTTAACATTTGTGCTCATCGTTCTTTTGAAAAAAGGGGATGCAAAGCAGAGAAAAGCTACAGACAAATATATGAAAGGCGAACAGGAAGAATAGAATGAAAAAATTATGGACAGATTTACACAGCAATATCCATCATAATCAGATGGATGAACTGGATAAATGGACAGAACATGCAAAAGAAGTATTAGATTTCTGGCCGATCGCATATTATCCGTTTCAGATGATCAAAACAGAGTCCGGAGCAGGGCTCGAAGATTTATGCCCGGAAGAAGAGATTAAGAAAGACTGGGAGATTGTCCGCGGAAAAGTAAAAGAAGAAAATGCAAACGGATATCCGATGTTTATGGGATATGAGTGGCAGGGCTGTGGCTTTGATGGTGATCACAACGTATTTTTCCTCGACAATGAACAGGATATGAAACATCCGATGCGTTATCAGGAATTAAGAGATGATTATAAAGATACAGAAGCGATCGGAATCCCACACCATGTAGCATATCAGCTTGGAAGCCGTGGAAAGAACTGGGCAACACATGATGAAAATTTTTCCCCGTTTGCGGAAATTTATTCCAGTCATGGATGCAGTGAAAACGATACAGGCGGAATGGATATGGAACGTCATCTGCATATGGGACCAAGAACCGGTGAAACCTGCTATGAAAGAGGTTTGGAGGCTGGTCTTCATGTTGGATGTATTGCATCCGGTGACAACCATAATGTTCCTGCAGCATGTGACCATGGAACGATGTGCGTGCTTGCAGAGGATGCTTCCAAAGCGGCAATCTGGGCAGGCATGAAAGCAAGACATGTATATGGTGTGAGCAGAAGCAGAATGGAGATTGATTTTACAGCTGATGATAAAATGATGGGTGACGTGATCGCTCCCGGAAAACACAATATGAAGATCTCTATCTGTGCAGCGGATGCGATTGACAGGGTAGAATTATTAAAGAACAATGTCCTCGAAGAAATGATCGTTCATTCCGGAAGCTGGGAAAATAAAAAAATTGCAGATGATGAAGTGATCCGTGTGAAATTTACGGTAGAGTTCGGATGGGGACCGAACCCAAGATTTTATAAAGATATGCTTGTAAAAGAATGGGATGGTTCTTTGAATGTGGAAGGAAAGCTTTTATCCATTGATAAAGAATGGAACAGTTATGGACAGAAACTTTACGATGTGACGGATGACAGCTGCAAATTCCATATGACAACTTACATGTCAACAACAACCGGACATTGGATGGGACCAAGTACTGTAGTAAAAGAAGGATTTGTTTTTGAAGTAGAAGGAACACCAGACAGTGATGTCTGCCTGAAAGTGGATAATTATGAATATCACTTCACAATCCGTGAACTGATGAAGACTTCACGTATCAAAGCTCAGTATCAGGAAAGCATCGATCTTGCAAACAGAGTTTATGGCAAAGTCGATCACTACAGAGATGATTTTTACTGGCATAATGCATATAAGACAAGAATCCGCCAGGCTGTTCCACAGGATGCTTATGTCTTGAATTATGAGAAAGAAATTGACATGGAAGCCGGAGCGAATTACAGACTCAGAGTATGGCTGAAAAATGGCGATGTGGCCTGGGTATCACCAATTTTTGTAGAGAAATAAAAAGTAAATATAAATTTATATAAGAGGATTTGCTCCGTAAGGCAGCGTTGTTTTAGATCGGAAAGAATGGGGAATAAGATGAACGTTTTATATTTGAATACACATGATATCGGAAGATATTTACAGACCTATGGATATCCGGTACATACACCGAATCTTCTGAGATTATCGAGAGAGGGAATGGCATTTACACAGATGTACTGTGCGAGCCCGACCTGTTCACCGAGCAGAGGTGCTATGTTAACCGGTCAGTATCCGCATAATAATGGTCTGATCGGATTGTCCCACAGGGGCTTTCGGATCAATGGGAAACATCATCTTGCCAATTACATGAAACAACATGGTTACGAGACGGTTTTATCCGGAGTACAGCATGAGATCAAGCTGCATGAAGAAGAAACACTTGGATATGAAAGATGTCTGAATCCAATGGAATATTACAGAAATGACCTGCCACAATGTGAATTGTATACATGGCAGGATGAGATGGCGGCAGAAAACGCAGTCAATTTTCTGAAAAAAAGGGGAAAGGATGAAAGACCATTTTTCCTTGCGGTTGGTTTCGGATGTACCCACCGCGAGTATCCGCGTGTGCCGGATGAATATGAAACGGACTATGTACAGGTGCCGAAGGCATTACCAAATTTACCGGATGTCAGAAAAGATATGGCAGGTATGCAGATCGCAGTTGATACAGTGGACAGATTGTGTGGAAAAATACTGGATGCTTTAAAAGAAACCGGGGAATATGAGAATACATTGATATTCTTTACCACAGATCACGGATTGCCATTTCCTATGATGAAATGCAATTTGTACGATGATGGAACAGGTGTATCTTTTATCCTTCGTTATCCGGGTATGCCGAGGGTACATTGTATCAGTGACGCTTTGTTGTCGCAGATAGACGTATTTCCGACACTGTGCGATATTTTGAATATGGAAAAACCAAACTGGCTTTCCGGCAGTTCTTTTCTACCGGTAATAACAGGTGAAGAGGAAGAAATCCGTGAGGCAGTTTATGCAGAGATTAACTATCATGTTGCATACGAGCCGGTCAGATCTGTCAGAACGAAGAAAAATAAATATATTGTACGGTGGGAGAATGGTTACGATAAAGTTCCGCCTACCCATATTGATGACAGTCTGTCAAAAGAAGTATTCCATGAAAACGGATATTTTGAGAAGAAACTTGTGAAAGAAGAACTGTATGATCTTATGCTTGATCCACAGGAACGGGATAATCTGATCGGGGAAGAAGATTATCAGTCAGTGAAGGACGAGATGCGACAGCTTCTTGAGACATGGCAGAAAAAGACAGGCGATCCACTTCTTACAGGGCAGAAGATATGTCTGCCGGAAGGCGCAATCTGTTGTACAACGGATTCTTACAGTACAAAGACCCAGGTGATTCTTCCAGAATGCAGAAAGTATCTGGAAGGGCTGCGTGGAGTGCTGCAGAACAATATTAAATAAGCTGCACCCATATTTGCTCCCCTATGGAATCAATGCTTTTGAAGAATACAAAGATAAGAACCAGATTAATAAAGTGACGATTTGTGTTACCGTCATTTCAGACAAAGGTGTCTGGCAGTTTTTTTTGCCAGACGCCTTTCTTAAAAAGGATGAAAAAAGTTCATCCTTATCAAAAACAAAATAGAGGTCTATACTTTGAATCAAGAAAGAAGTTCCGAAAGGGAAGGAGACGGTATTATGAATAACAAAAACAAATCTCTGGCAGATAAAATACCAAAGAGAGTCTGGTTACTGATCTCATTTGCAGTGGCTATGCTGTTCTGGTATATCTTATCAATTATTCCATCAACAAGCAGAGCGTTCCAGAATGTTGTGGTAGTTTGTCAGAGCATTAAAACAATGATTGACAGAGGTGTTCTGGGTACGGATATTTTATCCAGTTTGATTTCAGTTGTAGCAGGTTATGTGCTTGGTTTTGTAATCGCACTTCCGGTTGCAATCCTTATGGCATGGTATAAACCGGTTCGTTATATTATTGAACCATGGATCCAGTTCATCCGTAACATCCCACCACTTGCTTATGTACCACTTATTGTAATTGCAGCAGGTGTTGGAAGAAAACCACAGATCATCGTTATCACGATTGCATGTTTCTTGACAATGTGCATTACAATCTATCAGGGTGTTATCAATGTAGATGAGACACTGATCAAAGCAGCAAGAGTTCTTGGAGCAACAGATAAAGATATCTTCATCAGAGTTATTGCTCCTGCAACATTACCATTTATCCTGACAGCAGTAAGACTTGGAGCTTCTGTAGCACTTACAACACTGATCGCTGCAGAATCTACTGGAGCAACAGCCGGTTTGGGAATGAGAATCAGATCTCTGAACAACAGCTTTGAATCTGCACCAATGCTTTTATACATTATTATCATTGGTATCTTAGGTATCTCAATGGAGAAACTGATCAAATATCTTGAAAGGAGACTGACATCATGGCAGGAGAAGAGAGAGATTTAACAAATCGCGATGACAGCAGACCGGTTCGTGTAAAAGTTGATAACGTAAAGAAGATATATAATACAAGAAATGGTGAGATGGTTGCATTAAACGGAGTGACACTTGATATTCATGATAATGAGTTCATCTGTGTCGTAGGACCATCCGGATGTGGAAAATCCACTTTATTGAATATTATCGCAGGATTATTAGAGCCGACAAGCGGAGCAGTATACTGCGATGGAAAAGAAGTAAAAGGAACCGGTACAGACCGTGGCGTTGTATTCCAGCAGTATGCATTATTCCCATGGCTTACTGTTAAGAAAAATGTTATGTTTGCATTAGAGATGCGTGGCATCAAAGGAAAACAGGCAGAAGAAGAGGCAATGAAATATTTGGAGATGGTTCAGTTGGAGAAGTTCGCAGAACATTATCCAAAAGAATTATCCGGTGGTATGAAACAGCGTGTTGCTATCGCAAGAGCATATGCAGCAGAGCCTGAAGTATTACTTATGGATGAGCCATTCGGAGCTCTTGATGCACAGACACGTACCCAGTTACAGACAGAGCTGTTAGAGACCTGGCAGAGAGAGAAGAAGACGTGCTTCTTTATTACACATGATGTTGAGGAAGCAATCATTCTTGCACAGACAGTTATTATCATGAGCGCCCGCCCGGGACGTATCAGAGATATTGTAAAGATTGATATTCCATATCCACGTACTCAGGAGACAAAGATGACAAAGGAATTCATGGAACTTAAAAATGAAATCTGGAGTCAGGTATATCAGGAATATCTGGAAGTAAGAAAATAATAAAAAGGTTGTAACCGGGAAACCGGATTATAATGATAACTAAGGGAATTGGGGGAAATTCCAAATATCCAATTTAAGGAGGAAAAACAACATGAAAAAGAGAATATTGAGCTTATTAATGGTAGGTGCTATGACAGCAGGAATGCTTGCAGGATGCGGCAGCAAGACAGATGCACCTGCTGACAACACAGCAAAAGAAGAGACACCGGCTACAGAAGAAGCAAAAGAAGAGACACCGGCTACAGAGGAGAAGGAAGCTGTAGAGCCAGTTACATTAAATGTAGCTTACATGCCAAACTATGGAAGCTTATGGTCAGTTGAGAACGCAATCGCTCAGGGTTACTTAGAAGAAGAAGGAATCACAGTAAATCTTGTAGAGTTCCAGGATGGTCCGACAATCATTTCCGCTATGGAGTCAGGAAGTATTGATGTCGGATATATCGGACAGGGTGCTCATAAACTTTGCATCAACGGACAGGCAACAATCTTTGCATTATCCCATATCTCCAATGGTGATGCATTGATCGGAGGCGAAGGTATTACATCTATCGAAGACTTAAAAGGAAAACAGGTTGCTTACTCTTCAGGAACATCCAGTGAAGATATCCTTGTAAACTCACTTACAAGTGTTGGATTGACAATGGATGATATCGAAGCAATTGATATGGATGCATCCGGAATCGTATCCGCTATGTTATCCGGTAAAGTTGATGCAGCTGCAACATGGTCACCAAACAGCTTAAAGATCTTAGAAGAAGATGCAAATGCTACAAAATTAGCAGACAACATGACATTCTCTGACAAAACTGTTTCTCTTGCAAGCTGGATCTGCATGCCAAAATATGCAGAAGAGAACAGAGATGTCTTAGTACGTTTTACAAGAGCATTATTCAAAGCAATGGATTATGCGGCAGCAGATCATCAGGAAGATACAGCTGCTTTAATCGCAAAACAGATTGCAGGCGATCAGGCTACAGTATATGATCAGCGTGGTGATGCAGAATGGTTAACAGGTAAACAGGTATCTGAAGGTGCAGCAGATGGTACAGTAGAAGGATACTATGAGTTACAGAAGGAGAACTTCATCGAGGCAGGTGCTGTTGAAGTTGACCCACCAGTATCTGATTACGTATTATTAGATGTTATGAAAGAAGCTGGAGAGTACTAAAAGAAAATGCACACAGCATTTGAAAAGTAAATGAAATAACAAGGCTGTTACGCTAGACCAGGAGTTCTGGAATCGGTGTGGCAGCCTTATTGTAACGCTGATGTAGACAGGAAAGGTTGGAAGAGAAAATGAAACATGAATATTATTATTATAACAAAGAAGAACTGTTAAAAGCACCAAAAATTCCGTTGATCGTTATGGAAGATAATGCTGCTGTATTTAAATCAATGGCAGATGAAATGGTAGAAGAAATCAAACGTAAAAATGCTCTTGGTGAGAATACAGTATTTATCTGCCCTGTAGGTCCTATAGGACAGTATCCGTATTTTGTAGATATGGTAAATGAGCAGAATATCAGCCTGAAAAATGTATGGTTTATTAATATGGATGAATACCTGACAGATGATAAAGAATGGATTGACAAAGAGGATAAATTGAGCTTCCGTGGATTTATGGACAGAACGGTTTACACCAAAATTAAACCAGAACTCGTAATGCCGGAAGAACAGAGAATTTTCCCGGATCCTAAAAACCTGACACATATTCAGGATATGATCGAAAAACTTGGTGGAGTAGATATTTGCTTCGGGGGAATCGGAATTAATGGTCATGTTGCATTCAATGAGGCTTCTGATACAATGACACCGGATGAGTTCCTGGCTCAGCATACAAGAGTTCTTGAAATCTCAAAAGAAACAAGAGCTGTGAATTCAATTGGTGATTTAAATGGTGCATTAGATGATATGCCACATTACTGTATCACAATCGGCATTAATGAAATCGCTCATGCAAGAAAAATCAGATTAGGATGTTTCAGAGACTGGCACAGAAGTGTTGTAAGACATGCAGCTTATGGCGAAAAAACAGCACATTTCCCAGTAAGCTTATTGCAGGATCATCCGGACATCAATATTAAATTTACAGAGTTTGTTGCTAACCTTCCGGAATAAAAAAGAATAAAAAGGCTGCCGCACATAATTTTGTGTGGCAGTTTATTGTATAAGAAGAGGAGAAAAAATCATGAGCAGATATATCGTAAATGGAGAAGTTTATATTGAACATCGTTTTTTAAAGAAAACAATTAAAATTGAAGATGGTAAACTTATTATTTTACCACCGGATGCACCAATTGAAGATGGGGCAGAAGTGTATAATGCAGCAGGAAAGAAAGTAGTGCCTGGATTTATTGATGTACATACACATGGTGCAGTAGGTGTAGATGTTAATGCGGCAACAGCAGAAGATTATGAGAAAATCTGCCGTTTTGCAGCCGGAAATGGAACGACTTCATGGTTATGTTCTGTTTTGACTGATACAAAAGAACAGACAGAATGGTGCATTGATGAATATAAGAAACATCAGAAGATGGAGCATAAAGGAGCAAATTTACTTGGTATTCATCTGGAAGGGCCATTTTTGTCTTCAGAGTACAAGGGGGCTATGCCGGAGCATCTTCTTCAGAAAGCCAATATGCCACTTCTGAAAGAATATCAGGACAGAGCAGAAGGAAACATCCGTTATATTACGATTTCTCCGGAAGTAGAAGGACTTATTGATGACATTCCGGCAATGAAAGAGCTTGGTATTACTGTTGCAATCGGACATTCCGGAGCAGATTATGATACAAGCTGGAAAGCAATCAACAACGGTGCAGAATGCTGTACACATACATTTAATGCGATGAAACTTTTACATCAGCATTTTCCTGCAATTATGGGAGCTGCATTAGAATCTGATATTTACTGTGAGGCGATCTGTGATGGAAGACATCTTCACCCTGGTACAGTACGTCTTCTTTTGAAAGTGAAAGGACTTGACAAAGTAGTTGCAATCACAGATTCAATTATGGCTGCAGGTCTACCGGATGGAAGATATAAACTTGGAGTAAACGATGTTATTGTTGAAGATGGTGATGCAAAGCTGGAAAACGGAGTAAGAGCCGGAAGTACCTTAACACAAAATGTTGCTTTGAAAAATCTTCTTGCATTTACAGGAAAACGTCTGGAAGAGATTTTACCGCTTCTTTCAGAGAATCCAGCCAGACTTATCAAAGTATATGATAAAAAAGGATCGATTGCAGATGGAAAAGATGCAGATATCGTTCTTTTAGATGCGGAGAATGACATCGCAGATGTATTTGTTGGAGGAAATCTCATAGAGAGGTAGAAGAAAACAAAAAATAGTGTTAAAATATAACTGAATATTTTTTTGTTAAAAGATTTAAGAAAACGGAAACAGGAGACAAAAACATGTTATTTATTTTGGCATTCAGCTTAGTTATTGCATCGGTATTCTTGATCATTTACAGAAAAAATAAAGATTCCATCTTATGGCTGGGACTTTGTACAAGTCTTATGTTGGAATTATGTGGTGTTATGCTTTTTATTGCAAAAAAAGGTGGCATTTCACAGGAAGTATTAACATTTCTGTATTTTTCAAGAAACATATATCGGAAGATGCAGTATTTCCTGATCACATTAGGTCAGCTGGGATATCTGATTGCCATAGGCAGGTCTCTGTTTCCGTTTTTTCTGTTAAGGATTGCAATGAATTATTCAATGCTTCCGGGACTTAGAAAGCGGAAAACATGGGTTAAATTATCAAGGGTCATACCGATCATGTCGCTGATTCTTTACTTTCCATCAGTTTACAGAATGATTGTTCATAACAGGGAAAGTATGCAGGAGATTATAGCAAAAGGAAATATGATCTGGATCAATCTATATCTGACAGTATCTGTGGTGATTTTATTAATCGAGTATTTTTCCATTTCAATCCTGTTTTTGAAGAGGCAATTTCAGCAGACAGTAATCTTTTTGGTGTCGATTTCGGCGATTTATCTTATTTACTATCATCAGGATCCGGGGCAGGTTTATCTCTTTTACGGGTATTCGATCGCATGGAATAGGGGAATCGGATATCTTCAGATTAATCCGTCTCTGGCAAGTTATATTATGCTTGTGATTGTAAATATCATTTGTGCTGTGCTTGGCTTTTACAGTCTATTTAAATATACAAAAGGTGATTATGAAGTTGCCATGACGGATGTTGTGATGGAACGGAAATTCGATACAGTGAGGGTAGGAGTTTCCATGTTCGTTCACAGCATGAAAAATCAGCTTCTTGCCAACAAGGTTATTTATAAAAGAATTGACCAGATTTACAGCCAGCCGGAGCCGGATACGGTGAAGCTGAAAGAATGTATTGATGCACTCCGGGCTACAAACGATACAATGTTTACAAGAATTGAGGAACTGTACCGCAGTGTAAAATCTAATTCCATTACGATGATGCCGGTTAATATTCAGGAAATCATAGACACGACATTAGAACGGTTTCACAATAAATTTCCGAATGCGGGAGTGCGCATCCAAAACGAGGAAGTGTCTATGGTTCTTGCAGATAAGGATCATCTGTGTGAGGCAATCTATAACCTTCTGATCAATGCAGAAGAAGCCGTCATAGCTGCAGAACGGGGAGAAGATGCGCAGGTATGCTTAAAATGCAGGAATGAAAGATTATATACTTTGATCGAGGTCAGTGATAATGGACTTGGAATGTCAAAGAGTCAGATAAAGAAGATTTTCGATCCATTTTATTCCAGCAAAAATTCTAACTATAACTGGGGAATGGGCTTATATTATGTCAGAGAGGTTGTAAAAAGCCATCTGGGTAAAATGAGAGTGGAAAGTACAGAGGGAAAGGGAAGTAAATTCTATATTTTAATTCCAAAGTACGAATAGATAACATACAGGAGAAGAAAATGGCAGATAAGAAAAAGATTTTGATCGCTGATGATTTTCAGCTTTTAAGAGAGGATCTTACAGAATTGATCAACAATCAACGGGATATGGAAGTTGTGGGAACTGCTTCTTCAGGAAAAGAGATTGTAAATCTTGCCAGAAACACAGAGTATGATCTGATATTGATGGATATTGAGATGGAGACAATGAACGCAGGTATTTTAGCAACGCAGGAAATACGGGAGACTGACCCGGAAGCCGGCATTATCTTTCTGACAGCACATGAGACCCGCGAGATGATCGTGACAGCCATGGGTGCAGGAGCACTTGATTATATTGTAAAAGGATGTGAGGATGAAGAAATACTTTACCATGTCCGCTGTGCTCTCAAAGGGAATCCAATTATGTCAAATAAGATTCATGAGACTGTGATGCAGGAATATGCCAGACTTCAGCAAAGTGAGAAAAGTCTGCTTTTTTTCATAAATAATATTTCAAAACTTACTGCAACAGAACGTGAGATGATAAAGTTGCTTTTACAGGGGTATAAGGTACATGAGATTGCAGAAGCACGCAGTGTGGAGGTAAGTACGATAAAGACACAGATCAAAGGTCTGCTTCGCAAATTTGGTTGCAGCAGAACAAAAGAGATCGTGCAGATTATAAGAGAATTGAATATTGAACACTTGTTTTAGGATGAATTACATGGTATTAAAATTAGGAAAAAGTTTATAAAAAAGAACGCAAACGTTTGATAAATGTTTGCGTTCTTTTTTACGAAAACTGTGTTAAAATAAAGGCACAAAACAGAAGTATGTAATACATGATAGAACAATAAATCTGCAAGAAAAAGGAGAATACACAATGGGGAATAAGTTGTATCTGGAATGTGGTTCCGGAATCAGTGGAGATATGTTTGTAGGAGCTATGCTTGATCTGGGAGCAGATCAGAAAAAACTGGAAGAGGCACTGCAAAGTCTTTCTGTAGACGGATTTAAAACGGAGATTACGAGAGTGAAAAAATCAGGATTGGATGCGTGTGATTTTAATGTTATTTTAGATCATGTACATGAAAATCATGATCATGATATGGAATATCTGCATGGAGACCATCATGATGATCACAACCATGAAGACCAGCACCACGAGGATCACGACCATGAAGACCACCACCACGAAGGTCACCACCATGACGATCATCATCATGAAGAACATCATCACCATGAGCATAGAAGCCCGGAGGATATTATTCACATTATCGGACATGCATCTATGACAGACAGTGCCAGAGAACTTGCATGCAAAATCGTAAAAATCCTTGCAAATGCAGAGGCAAAAGCACATGGTGTACCACTTGAACAGGTGCATTTTCATGAGGTCGGTGCGGTAGATTCAATTGTTGATATTGTTGCCGCTGCAGTATGTGCAGACAGTTTAAATTTTGATGAAGTTTATATCCCTCAGTTAAATGAAGGAAGAGGAATGGTGCGATGCCAGCATGGTCTGCTTCCGATTCCAGTTCCGGCAGTAGCGAATATTATAACAGATCATCATTTGAAATTGCATATTACGAATGTAGAGGGAGAGTTAGTGACACCGACAGGAGCAGCGATTGCCGCTGCACTTCGCACGAGTGAACAGCTCCCGGAGCAGTTTGTGATAGAGAAAGTAGGAATGGGTGCAGGAAAAAGAGAATATGAATGTGTCGGGGTATTGCGTGCAATGATGATTGTCTGATCAGACAGCAGTATGAAAATATGAGAGAATGAAAGAAGGAGCTTGTGAAAAATTGTTTCTGCAAGCTCCTTTTTACACCCTATTTTTTTTGTGCGTTGTTACTGAAAGTAACCTGAAAATATTGTATGAAATGTCAAAAAAATATTTTGTACTGGACAAATTGATCAGGACATGCTATTAATAAGTTATCCATTAAGTTAAAACTTTTAATAAAGTATCAAGTACAACAATATATGCCCTAACATAATTGTTGAATTGCAATAGTGCATAGATTTCTGACTGGAAATATCCGGATAGAAGTGATTAAAAGGAGAAAAAAGATGGAAGAAAAGATGTTATACAAAGACGCAAGCCAGCCGGTGGAAGCACGAGTAGAAGATTTGCTTTCCAGAATGACATTAGAGGAGAAAGCAGCACAGCTTTGTGGAGACCTGGCAGCATCTTTTATTGTAGATGGAAAATTAAGCCATGAGGCATTAGTGGAAAAGTTTAAGGATGGACACGGAAGAATCACACAGTATTCTCTGGTTGGTCTTGTGGATCCAAAACAGATTGCTGAGATCACAAATGAATTGCAGGACTTTTTTGTAAATGAAACACGTCTTGGAATTCCGGTTGCCCTACAGTCTGAGAACCTTTGCGGTTATCCGGGAGCAGGCGGAACCTTATTCCCATCCCAGATGAATGTCGGTTCTACATGGGAGCCAGAGCTGGCAGAAGAGATGAGCTCAATTATCGGTCAGGAATCAAGAGCGGTTGGTATCACATCTGCCATGAGTCCGGTTATTGATGTTTCCAGAGATCCAAGATGGGGACGTACTTATGAAACCTATGGTGAAGACCAGTATCTGATCAGTCAGATGGGTATCAATTATGTTCGTGGTATGCAGAACCAGGGCGTCAGCTGTATAGCAAAACATTTCTTGGGATATGCGGAGACACAGGCAGGATTAAACACAGCGACAACAAGATTAAATGACCGTGAATTATATGAAGTGTTTGCAACTCCGTTTGAGGCTGCCGATAAAGAGGCAGGGTTGGATGCAATGATGGCAAATTATGCTGAGATTGATGGATTGCCTGTCATTGATAACAAGAAAATTGCAAGAACACTGCTTCGAGACACCATGGGATTTGAAGGTATGCTTACCTCAGATGGAGCAGCAGTCATGAAAAGCTGGAACTACTTTAAGGTAGCAAATAGCTACAACGAAGCAGGGCTTCTTGCAAAAAAGGCAGGCTGCGACACAGAAATTCCGGTTGGAGCATCTTTCCACAATTTACCTAATTATGTAAGAAGCGGTGAGTTGGACGAAGCAGTATTAGATGAGTCAGTAAGAAGAATTTTAACAATCAAATTTAAACGTGGATTGTTTGAAAACCCATATTGTGAGGTTGAAAAACTGGAAGAAGCCATGTCGAATGCAGGCAAAGAAGAGATCAGCAAAAGGATTGCAGAAGAATCCATGATCTTACTGAAAAACGACGGAACACTTCCGCTGAAAAAAGGTACAAAGGTAGCAGTAATCGGACCGCATGCAGATAGTCTGAGATATCCGGTCAGTGGATATACCTATCCGGCTTATATTGAAATGATGGATGCTGCAAGAAAGAAAGATGCAACGGTTACCTTTAACGGAATTATAGATGAGCAGGCAAAAGCTGAAGCAGAAGAAAAAGCACCAAAGGGACCGTTCGATACGATGTTTGAAATGTTTGACGAAGCATCTATGAGAAGCCTGGATGATATGAACGGTGTATTGAGAAAGCTTCATACGAGAAGTTTAAAAGAGGTACTTTCCGAAAGATTTGAGACAGTTTATGCAGAAGGCTGTAAGATTATTGATGAATCAGAAGAGGGATTCAAAGATGCTGTAAAGGCAGCAGAGAACAGTGATGTTGTTGTTATGGCATTAGGTGGTAACTGCGGTTGGGTAAATGTAACAGGTGGTGAAGGAAAAGATCGTCAGTCATTAGAGCTTCCGGGTGTGCAGGAAAAATTATTAGAGACTGTTGCAGCAGTTGGGAAACCGGTGATCGTCGTATTATACGGACCAGGTATTTTCTCTGTAAACTGGGCAAAAGAGCATGCAGCAGGTATCATACAGGCATGGATGCCGGGACCATTTGCAGGCGAGGTCGTAACAGATGTTCTTGACGGAACTTTCAATCCGGGCGGTAAATTAACTGTAACAGTGCCAAGAAGCGTTGGTCAGGTTCCGATGTTTTATAATCATAAAAATGGTTCCGGCTATGCATCCGGAGCAGATGCTACAAGTACTACAATCTTTAGCGGAGGTTATGTCGATGCGGACAGTACACCGTTATTCCCATTCGGATTTGGATTAAGCTATACAAGCTTTGCAGTCGGTGATTTAGAAGTTCGTGCAAAAGAAGTTCCAACAGACGGAAAGATTGAGGTAAGCTGTAAAGTGTCTAATACGGGGGCAGTTGCAGGTGGTGAAGTTGTCCAGCTTTATCAGGCATTCCAGGGAGCACATGTGGTAAGACCTAATAAGCAGCTGGCAGGCTTTAAACGTGTTCACTTAAATCCGGGTGAAACAAAACAGCTTACATTCTATTTAGATACAGCACAGCTTGGTTATTATGACGAGGAGATGGAATTTGTGGTAGAACCGGGACAGCTTGATCTCATGGTTGGAACATCTTCTGCAGATCTTCCGCTTCGTGAAACAATCCGCCTGACGGGCACAAAGACAAATGTGATGGGAAGAAGAGCTTATACCTGTAAGGTAGATGAGAAATAAAAAAATAGTAACATTAAGAAATGAAAGGGTGTGACTTCGGTTGTGCCCTTCTTTTTTATCTGTAAACGTTTGCCTCAAATTTTACGCAAACTTTGAGCAGATGTGATATACTATACGAAAAGGATTTGAGTGTCAAAAACGAAAAGTAAAATGAGAGGAAAGAAAATAAATTATGAGTAATCTTAGACGATGCGCATGAGATGCCGGAAAACGTGAGTATGCTTGCGTTGGTGTTTTAAGAGCCATGCTGATCCAAGAAGAAAAATAAGAGCTGTGAGAAGAAAAAAGTTTTACCAATATAGAACAAATTTTAGACATTTTGATTCCAATATCCTCAAAATATGTTATGATAAATAGCAGAGAATTTGCCGGAATTTAAGCCGGTTGGGATTAAAAAGTTGGAAAAGGATATCAGAACATGGCGGGAAAAAAGGGAAATAGCTTATTGGAGACAAGAAGACGCAACCGCGTACTGATCAAAAATATGATCTTTCGGATGGATAATGCAACGCGTACAGCCATTGCAGAGGAATTGGGTCTGACGCTTCCTACGATAACAACCAGTGTCAATGAAATGCTTGCCGAGGGAATTTTAGAGGAAAATCCCATCGCGGAAGGACAGCTTTCAAATAATATGGGACGAAGACCCAATGCGATATCTTTTAAGGCAGATGCAGCATATGCGATTGGCGTTGAGCTTGCACAGTATGCGACCAGAGCTGTTCTGATCAATCTGAAGGGCGAAGTGATCAGCGAGCTGAACGAGGATGCAGCGCGGGAAAATTACGACGAGATGCTAATAAAGGTGACAACGATCATTCAGAAAATGATCGAACAGGCAAAAGGAAAACAGCTTCTTGGTGTTGGAGTGGGACTTCCGGGATTTATCGAATCAGAGTACGGGATTATCCGAAGTAATCCAAGAAAGGACTGGATCGGAAAACATTTTGCAAAGGATCTCGAAGAACAGCTTCATTTACCGATATTTATTGATAATAACGTAAGACTCAGAGCAGTCGGACATGAAATGAGCATGAAAGGGATCAGACCGGATTCTTTTGCATACCTTTATGTATCAAAAGGTATCGCCTGCCCATTGATGCTAAAAGATACGGTGGTCAGTGGATATACAGCCGGTGCAGGCGAGATTGGACATACGATCATTAGTGTGAATGACGATGGCGGAAGAACACAGATGTGTCTGGATGACCTTGGAAGTGAAAAAGCCGTTTTTGAAAAATGTCAGGAAGCAATGCTTTCTGGAAAGCTGCCGGCTTTACAGGAGATGGTAAGGCAGGATGGACGGCTCCGTATGCATCATATCATAGAACTTCAGCAGGGCGGAAATGAGAAAATACAACAGATTCTTGAAGATGCGATCGAATATCTGGGGATTGGACTTGCCAATGTTGTGAATCTGATCAATCCTGGTTATGTGGTGGTAGATGGCTTCATGTTCGTGGAAGAAGCAAACAGACAGAAACTGTTACAGTCCGCAAAGGAGAAGTTTTTCGGATTAAACGAGGAAGAAGTGCAGATTATATTTGAGGAATTTGACTATTCCAGAGGTGCTGTTGGAGCAGGATATTTTGTGATCCGGAATCAGTTTTTGAATAATTAAAAGTTTTAAGTAAATAGTCACAAATTTCCACAGGGAGATTTGTGACTATTGTCAATTGAAAACATATTGAATTTTGTTATAATACAATTATTAAAAGTTTTAACAAATATACAGGAGGTTTTTAAATGGAACGTACTTTTGAATGGACAAAAGTACAATTTTCTTAACAAATTAATTAAAAGATTTAAGTATCAAAATGGAGGAGTTAAAATGGCAGCAACGAACAAAAAACAACAGAAGGCTACAGAAGCACACTACTGGCTTTACAGCACAGGCAACTTTGCAAACAATATCATCTTCTTGATGGTAGGAACTTATATCACTTATTTCTACACGAATATCCTTGGAATTTCACCATTCGTGGCAGGTGTTGTATTCATGGTGGCAAGACTGGTAGATGCTTTTACAGATCCGTTAATGGGAATTATTGTTGATAAGACAAATACTAAAATTGGTAAATACAGACCTTGGATTATTGCAGGAGCACCATTCCTTGGAATCATGTTCGTTTTACTTTTCACAGCACCGAATTTTTCAATGACAGGAAAAGTAGTGTATGCATTTATTACTTATATTATTTATTCTCTTGCATGGACAATCGTACAGATCCCACAGTTAGCACTTCCGGCAATTCTGACAAACGATATCGCGAAGAGAACCAGAATCCAGACAATTTTCCAGGCATTTGGTTCCATCGCATCCCTGATCATTTCTGCATGGGCACTTCCAATCCTTGATAAATTAGGGGGACAGGATGATGCAGGAGCATGGTTTAAATTTACAGTGATCTTCGGTACGATCAGTGTAGTGATCTTTATTTTATCTGCAATGTCTGTAAAGAATGTAGATACTTATGATCCAACTGCAACAAAAAAAGCAGGAGAAAAATTCTCTTTAAAAGAAACGTTTTCTGTTATTACAAAAAACAGAGCACTTGTATGTGTCTTAATCACATATGGAACTGATATGTTTGCATTCCAGATTTCTAATTCACTCAGAATGTATTTCTTTAAATATAATATGGAAGGAAGAACAGATCTGATCACTTATATTGGTTATGCAACTACCTTTATCGGATTTGCCATGGTTCCATTGATCCAGCCATTCGTAAAGAAAACAGGTAAAAAAATGGGTATCATCGGAATCGAAATTGCAGCAATTTTATGTACACTTCCAATGCTTTTAACAGGTCTTGCAAATTCTTATGCGGTATCTGCAGTTATGTTTACATACATTGCAATTGCATTTACATGGACCATTAATAATATGTTAAGCCGTTCAGCTGTACTTGATTCTGCAAACTATGCACAGGTTACACTTGGAATTAACGGAACAGCACTTGTAAATTCTACCTTTACTTTTGTAAATAAATGTTGTCAGGCATTCTCTATGTTCTTCAGCGGAATCATTCTTTCTGCAACCGGATATAACAAAGATGTTGTGGAACAGTCACCTGAATGTCTGAAAGCTATCTTACTTCTTTGCACGGTCGGACCGATCATTGGTTATGTGGCATCTGTTATTGCAATGTACTTCTATCCATTAAATAGAGCTGGCGAAGTGAAGATGCAGGAAGAATTAGACGCAGCTGATATCAAAAAAATGAATGCTGACTTAAATATCTAATCCCGATACATATATTTCATCATACATAATTGAGGAGCCGTTGCAAAATGCGATGGCTTCTCTAATGTAAGATAAGAAAGGAAGAAACATCATGTTAAATTTAATCATTCATAACAAGACAGCAGAACAGACACAAAAATTAAATGAGATCATGAAAAACGGCGCCGGATTATTTGCTGAGGCACAGGCAGGAGAAGCCTGCTATGCAGACAGCCAGGGATGGCTTGATACAAAAGAATGGGCAGGGGAGGATACACTTTCTCATATAGAAGCATTGGCGCAGGAGATACGGGAAAGAGCGGATGCATTTGTACTGATCGGTGTAGGCGGATCAAACAATGCAGCACGTTCCGTGGTCGAAGCATTAAAACAGGATGATGCGCCGGAAATTATTTATGCCGGAAATACACTTTCTCCGCATGCATTAAAGCAGATGTTAAAGAAACTCAAAGGCAAGTCTGTTTATATTGACTGCATTGCAAAAAATTTTGAAACGTTGGAGCCAGGTTCATCCTTCCGCATCCTGCGCGAATATATGGAAGCTGAATATGGAAAAGAGGAAGCTGCAAGACGTACGATCGCTGTTGGAACAACCGGAAGTTCTCTTGAGAAACTTTGTGAAAAATATGGATACACATTTTTAGAATTTCCACTGAATGTCGGAGGCCGTTATACAGCAATGACAAATGTCGGATTGCTTCCAATGGCAGTAGCCGGAATTGATATCCGCGAACTTGTAAAGGGGGCAAGAGATATGCAGATCCGTGTACATGAAGAGAGTGCCGAAAAGAATATTGCATATCAGTATGCGTGTCTTAGAAATCTCTGCTATAAAGAAGGATATCGTGTGGAGATGCTTTCAAGCTTTGAGCCTCAGTTCCGTTTCTTCTATAAATGGTGGATCCAGCTTTTTGCAGAAAGTGAAGGAAAAGATAATAAAGGAGTCTTTCCGGTGGCAGGAGAATTTTCGGAGGAACTGCATTCAGTAGGACAGTTTATCCAGGATGGTTCTCCGATTATGTTTGAGACATTTTTGGATGTAAAGAAGCAGAATGCATCTTTGATCGTAGAACCGGATGAAAAGGAAGATTATTTTGATTATTTGGATGGAAAAGATTTCTGGGAGATCAACAAAGCCGCATATCATGCAACTGTGGCAGCACATAGCAAAAAACTCCCTTGTCTTACGATAGAAGTGGATGAATTGGATGCTTATCATTTTGGACAGTTATTTTATTTCTTCCAGTTCGCATGTTATTTGTCCTGCAAGATCATGGGTGTAAATCCATTTGACCAGCCGGGAGTAGAGGCTTATAAAAAGTGGATGTTTGAGGCACTTGGAAAGTAAAAATTATGTTTAATCATATCATGAAATATGGAACACAAAAAGCTTCGGACTTGTAATGAACGTCCGAAGTTTTTTATGATAAAATATTGGTGAAACATCACAAACGTTTGCGTAAATGTCACGCAAAATTTGTGGCTGATGTGTTATAATGTAATCAATATAAGAAGTGTCGGAATTTTATAATTTCAGCAACACAGTTTCTGTTTACAGTCAACCAAAACAGCAGACAAATACTTCAAAACAGGAGGAGAAAACTATGGGAGAGAATATACTGATCGTACATGGTGGTGGCCCGACATCCGTGATCAACGCATCACTGTACGGTGCAGTAAAGGAAGCGAAAAAGTATAAAGAGATCGAACATATCTATGCCGCTAAGAATGGTACAGGCGGGTTGATGAGAGAAGAACTGATCGAGCTTGAAAATGTTCCAGATGAGAAACTGGAACTTTTACTGAATACGCCGGGAAGTGCGATCGGGACATCCAGAGATCAGATCGAACAGGCAGAATATGACAGAATGATCGAAGTACTGTTAAAGAAGAATATTAAATACGTACTTTTCAATGGTGGCAACGGAAGTATGGATACCTGCGGAAAGCTTTATAAGAACTGTCAGGCAAGAGGATTAGATATCAGAGTAATGGGGATTCCGAAGACTCATGATAACGACATTGCGATCACAGACCACAGTCCTGGATACGGAAGCATTGCGAGATATATGGCACAGAGTGTGAAGGAAGTGGCGGCAGATGTCAAGGGACTTCCGATTCACGTAGTTGTTGTAGAGGCATTGGGACGAAATGCAGGATGGACTACAGCAGCAAGTGCATTGGCAGACGATGGAGATGGTGTCGGTCCGGATCTTATTTATCTTCCAGAACGCCCGTTTGATGAGGATAAATTCCTTGATGACGTGAAGAAGCTTCTTGAGAAGAAGAGCGGAATCGTAGTCGTTGCAAGTGAAGGTTTAAGAGATAAAGACGGAAAGCCTATTGTTGAGCCAATCTTCCAGGTTGGACGTGCAACTTATTTTGGTGATGTCAGCCAGCACCTCGCTAATCTTATTATTAAGAAGCTCGGATACAAAGCAAGAGGTGAGAAACCGGGACTTGTAGGTCGTGCAGCCGCACATGAACAGAGTCTGGTTGACCGTGAAGAAGCAGTGCTTGCCGGAAAGATGGCCTGCGAAGCAATCATGAATGGCGAATCCGGAAAGATGGTGGCATTTGAGCGTGTTTCTACAGAACCATATGTGATGAAGCCATTTTTAGTAGATATTGATAAAGTCATGATGTATGAGAGAACCATGCCGGATGAATTTATTAATGAAGAGGGCAATGGTGTAACGGAAGCGTTCAAAGAATGGTGTAAACCATTGATCGGTGGTGAACTGCCTAAGATGATTTCTTTTAACTAATAACATATATCAATAGTAAGCAAAACAAGGAGGAATATTATGTTAGTACCAATGAGAGCAATTTTGGATGCAGCAGATAAGAATGGTTATGCACAGGGTGCATTTAATGTAAATGCTGTATGCCAGGTAAAAGCAGCTGTAGATGTTCATCAGATTTTAAGAAGCCCTGCGATTATTCAGGGAGCTGATCTTGCAAATGGATTTATGGGTGGACGTACAGATTTCGCTAATTCCACATTAGAGGATAAGAAAGCAGGAGCTAAGAATATCGGAGCAGCAGTAAAGAAATATGCGGCAGACAGTGATATTCCGGTTGCACTTCATTTAGATCACGGTAAGAATTTCGATTCCTGTGTCGCTGCGATCGAAGGCGGATATACAAGTGTCATGATTGACGGAAGCTCTCTTCCATTCGATGAGAACGTAGAACTGACACGTGAAGTTGTAAAATACGCTCATGAGAGAGGTGTTACAGTAGAAGGTGAGCTTGGTGTGTTAGCAGGTGTTGAAGATCATGTATTCGCAGCAACAAGTACTTATACAAACCCATTAAGTGCAATTGATTTCTTCAAGAAAACAGGTGTTGATGCATTAGCAATCAGCTATGGTACCATGCACGGTGCAAACAAAGGCAAGAATGCAGTGATCCGTAAGGAAATTGCAATTGCGATCAAGGAATGTATGTTACATGAAGGAATTGAGGGATATCTTGTAAGCCATGGTTCTTCTACTGTTCCACAGTATATTGTAGAAGAGATCAATGCCCTTGGCGGAGAGATCACAAATGCATACGGAATTGATGTAGACCAGCTTGTAGAAGTAAGCCACTGCGGCATTAATAAAATCAATGTTGATACAGATCTTCGTCTGGCAGTTACAAGAAATATGAAAGAGCTTTTTGCAAAAGATGCTGCTCTTAGAAACAGTGCATCTGTAGGTCAGATTTATGAATTATTAGAGACAAAGAAATCAGCATTTGATCCTCGTGCATTCATCACACCGATCATGGATACAATTATGTACGGAAATGTTCCGGATGATGATGTTGCAAGAATCTGTACTTGCATTGAAGATGGTGTAAAAGAAGCAATCGCACCATTACTTGTGAAGTTCGGAAGCTACGGAAAAGCACCGAAGGTAGAACGCGTTACAATCGACGAGATGGCAGAACGTTACAAAAAAGCAGGAATCTAAGAAAGAGTAAGTTGATCATAATGGATGCCGGAGATACAGCGGGTGCTTCCGGTATCCATACCAGATAGAGAGGAAAATCCATGAAACATATTTATCTGAATTTAAAAAGATTTGATGTTCCAACAGAATTTGGTGGAGTAAACCGTATTGCACCGGTTGCTGAGTGGGCAGAGTATATTGTAAAGAATACACAGGACGAACTGAAAAAATATGATCGTTCAGAAGTAGAATTCGCAATGTATTTTCCGGAGGTTCATCTTTTAAATGCAGCAAAAGCAAAAACAGAGGACAGCCCGATCAAGGTTGGATGCCAGAGCGTTTACAGAGCAGACACTGCAGTAGGTGGCAATTTTGGTGCATTTACAACAAACAGACCGGCATCTGCAATGGTTGCGGCAGGATGTGAGACAACAATCATCGGACATTGTGAAGAACGTAACGATAAGGCCGGAATTCTTGCAGAAGCAGGAGTGACAGATACAGATGCAGTGAACCGTCTGTTAAATCAGGAGATCAAATGTGCCATTGAAAGAGGAATGACAGTTCTTTATTGTATCGGAGAAAAGAGTGAAGAGCAGGAGCAGTGGCAGGAAGTATTAGGCAAACAGCTTGAGATTGGATTAAAAGATGTTGATAAATCTAAAGTTGTGATCGCTTATGAGCCAATCTGGTCAATCGGACCTGGTAAAACACCGGCAGGAAAAGACTACATCACTAAGATCGCACGTTTTGTAAAAGAGCAGACGGGTGGTATGGATATTGTATACGGTGGTGGATTAAAGCAGGATAATGCAGCAATGCTCGCTTCTATCGACGAAATCGACGGAGGACTGATCGCACTTACAAGATTCCAGGGTGAAATCGGATATTATCCGGAAGAATACCTTGAGATCATCCGTCTTTATATGGGTAAATAACCTGAGAATCCAAACAAGACAAAGAACATAAATATGAATCCGGAAACAGAGAAGAATAAGATTTTTCGGATTACGGAAATTTATACTATGAATGAAAAGGAGAACAAAAATATGAAGATCGATTTCGAATATGGCCAGGGTACTATGGCAGCAGAATTACCAGATAATACAGATATTTTTATTCCAGGAGAAACAGTAAAAGATCCTGACTATATCCCGGAAGACAAATTAGAGGAAGCTTATCTTGAAAGTCTTGCTCATCCAATCGGAATGCCTACATTAACAGAGCTTGCACACAAAGGAAGCACGGTTACAATTATCGTTCCGGACCGTGTAAAAGGTGGAGAGCAGCCAACAAGCCACAGAAAATTAAGCATCAAATATATCTTAAGAGAGTTATATGCAGCAGGCGTTGAGAAGAAAGACATTCTTTTCATTATCTCTAACGGATTACATCCAAGAAGTAAAGAATCCGATGCAAAAGCAATCTTCGGTGATGAATTATTCAACGAATTCTGGCATACAGGTCAGATCATCAGCCATGACAGTGAGGATCAGGAGCATATGGTATATCTTGGAACAACTCACAGAGGTGATCCGGTATACATGAACAAATATGTATATGACTGTGATCTCCCAATCTTAATTGGTCATGTACAGGGTAACCCATATGGTGGATATTCAGGCGGATACAAACACAGTGCAACAGGTATCACAAACTGGAGATGTATTGCAAGCCACCATGTACCATCTGTTATGCACAGAGATGACTTCACACCGGTTAACGGCGGAAGCTTAATGCGTGATAAATTTAACGAGATCAGTATGCATATGGAAGAGAAAATGGGACATCCATTCTTCTGTTGTGATGCTGTACTTGATACATGTTCAAGACAGATTGCAATTTATTCCGGATATGCAAAAGAAATGATGCCGATCAGCTGGAAATGTGCTGATAAGAGAACATATGTACATTGGGCAGAGAAAAAATACGATGTACTCATATTTGGTATGCCACAGAAATTCCACTATGGTGATGGTATGGGAACAAACCCAATCATGATGATGCAGGCTTTAAGTGCACAGGTATTAAGATTTAAACGTGTTATGAGTGACAACTGTGTTATCATCTGCTCTTCTATCTGTAATGGATATTTCCATGATGAATTATGGCCATATTTAAGAGAGCAGTATGAGCTGTTCCAGCATGACCATATGAATGAGCTGCCTGATATGAACCGTTACGGTGAATATTTCGCAACAAATGAAGAATATATCCGTAAATACCGTTTTACAAATGCATTCCATCCATTCCACGGATTTTCTATGATGTCCTGTGGACATATTGCCGAGATGAATACAAGTGCAATCTATATTGTTGGTGCTGAGGAACCGGGATATGCAAGAGGAATGGGTCTTAAGACAAGAGCTACTTTTGAAGAAGCTTTAGCAGATGCAGAGAAGAAGTTCGTAGGAAAGAACCCTAACATTTTAGCACTTCCAATGACATTTAAGAAAGCAGCTGTTCATCTTTGCATGAAGAATCCGGAAGATGACTGCATGGATGCTTATGGACATCGTCATAACAATGGCGGATGTGGATGCTGCTAATCATTATGCAAAAATCATAATAATTCCCTTATGGAAATGTTGTGATATTCCTTTATAAAGAATATACCCTAATCAAAGAAAAGCGAGTTGTTTTTGCAACTCGTTTTTCTTTACATGACGGGACACTAGGGTGTATAGTGGTACTGCCTGAATGAGGAATAAATAAAGGAGAAAGAGATTTGGGAAATACAAATAAGAAATTATTCGAGGAGACACCGGTTCCGGCAGCGGTGCGTACACTGATGGTGCCAACAATCATAGGAGCTCTAGTTACGGTCTTATACAGTCTGGCGGATACGCTATTTGTTGGGATGATGAACGATGAGATCCAGAATGCAGCGGTTGCACTGGCAGCACCGGCATTGTTGGCATTTAATGCGGTGAATAATCTGTTTGGTGTCGGTTCCTCAAGCATGATGAGCAGGGCATTGGGTCGGGGAGATACCCAGACGGTCAGGGAGAGTGCTTCGTTCGGATTTTATGGAGCGGTTGCAAGTGGTGCGGTGCTTTCTCTGCTCTGTCTGATTTTTATACATCCGTTTGTAGCACTGCTTGGAGGAGATGGAAACACAACGGAGGCAACAATTTCATACATGCGGTGGGCAGTAGTATGTGGTGCGATCCCGACGATCTTAAATGTAGTTATGGGATATATGGTGCGGTCGGAAGGAGCGGCACTTCATGCAAGTATCGGAACGATGAGTGGCTGTGTGTTAAATATCATTCTGGATCCGATTTTCATTTTGCCATGGGGGCTTGGAATGGGAGCAGCCGGTGCAGGACTTGCAACATTTCTTTCTAACTGTTTTGCATGTTGCTACTTTTTTGTATTGCTGATCGTAAGAAAAGAGAAAACAAACATCCGGCTTCATCCAAAGTATCTGAAATTAAAGAAAGAAATCGTGCTCGGGGTGATGGAAGTCGGAGTACCGGCATCCATCCAAAATCTTTTAAATGTAACAGGAATGACGATTTTAAATAACTTTGTTGCAGGATATGGTTCTTCTGCAGTAGCAGCTATCGGTATCGCCCAGAAAGTCTACATGGTTCCAATTCAGGTTGCGATCGGTGGCACGCAGGGTGTGATGCCGCTTGTCGGCTATTCTTATGCGAGCAGGAATAAGAAACGTTTTGAGGAAACCATCCGTACAGAGATGAAAATTCTGATCCCGTGCATGGTCACGATCATGATCTTATGCTGGATTTTTGCACCGTCGCTGATCACATTATTCATGAAAAATGAAGAGGTTGTCTCTTTCGGAGCTATGTTTCTGAGGGGCTTTTGTCTGTGTATGCCTTTTATGGTCATTGACTTTCTGGCAGTTGGAGTATTCCAGAGTGTCGGAATGGGAAGAACATCTCTTGTCTTTGCCATTCTGAGAAAAATTGTCTTTGAGATACCGGCGATTATTGTTCTGAATAAAATATTTGGTGCTGCAGGTGTTACTTATGCTGGATTTGTGGCTGAATTTGTTCTTTCCATCTGTGCAGTCATTTTATTAAAAAAGATCGTACAAAAATTTGATGCAGACAATACATAAACAGTCTTTGGATGGGAAGGAAAAAGACAAATTACTTTAATAAAAAAGAGAAAGAGGAGTGAAAGAAAATGATTTATCTTATATTTTTAGTCGTATGCTTTGGTGCATCCATTGTTGGTGCAATCTGTGGTATCGGTGGTGGAGTGATCATCAAACCGGTACTTGATTCTTTTGGAGTGCTGGATGTAACAGCTATCAGCTTTTTGTCAGGATGTACAGTATTGTCTATGACAACGTATTCTGTTTTGAAAAACAAGATCAGTGGAGAATCACATGTTTCCATGAAAACCGGTTTTCCCCTTGCAATGGGGGCAGCGGTTGGTGGTCTGATTGGGAAATGGCTGTTTTCTTATGTGAAATCTTTGAGCAGTGATCCAAACAAGGTAGGAGCAGTTCAGGCACTGTGTCTTTTGATCGTAACACTTGGAACACTTATTTATACGATTTATAAGGCGAAAATTAAGACTTATAAAGTAGAAAATGCAATTGTGTGTGTTCTTATTGGTGTATTTCTTGGAATTATGTCTTCTTTCCTTGGAATTGGTGGTGGACCGATCAATCTTGTAGTTTTATTTTTCTTCTTTTCTATGTCAACAAAAATTGCAGCAGAAAATTCTCTGTACATTATTTTCTTCTCGCAGATTGCAAGCCTGGTTTCAACGATCGTTTCAGGAAGCGTACCGGATTTTCAAATCGGAGTATTGATCCTTATGGTCGCAGGTGGTATCGCCGGAGGAATCTGTGGACGTGCGATCAATAAGAAAATTGATGAGAAGACAGTTGACAAGCTGTTTATCGCACTTATGGTCTTGATGATCGTAATCAATATTTATAACATTTTTAAATTTATGTAAGAATGAAAAGAGGAAAAGCATATGCCGCCAATCAGTGTACTGATGAAACCATCTTCCGGGATGTGTAATATGAAATGTGATTATTGCTTCTATTGTGATGAAACACAGAAAAGGATTCAGGAATCTTATGGATTTATGTCAGAACAGACCTTAAAAAATGTGATCCGCAAGACGATGCTTTGTGCAGAGGGGGCGGTCAGTTATGCGTTTCAGGGTGGAGAACCGACGCTTCGCGGAATTGATTTTTTTGAAAAAGTGGTAGAATTTGAAAAGCAGTATAATAAACATGGTATCCGCGTGAATAATGCACTTCAGACAAATGGATATCTGATCAATGAGGCATGGTGCGAGTTTTTTCAAAAGAATCACTTTCTGATCGGACTTTCTGTTGATGGAACGAAAGAAATCCATGATAGCTACCGCCACGCCAAAGATGGAAAACCAACTTTTGATCGCATACGTCATGCAGCAGAACTGATGAGTCGTTATGGCGTGGAATACAATATCTTAACTGTTGTGAATCAGAAAGTGGCATCAAATATTACAGAAATTTATGAGTTCTATAAAAAACAAGGATGGAATTACCAGCAGTATATTGCATGTCTTGATCCGCTAGATGAGGCACATGGAGAAAATGAGTATGCACTTGAGCCAAAACAGTATGGAAGATTTCTGATCGAGCTTTTTGAATTATGGTATGCGGACTGGAAATTGGGAAAGCAGCCATATATCCGTCAGTTCGAGAATTACATTGGAATTTTGTTAGGATATCTGCCTGAAGCCTGTGACCAGAGAGGAACATGCGGAGTCCAGAATGTCGTGGAGGCAGATGGAAGTGTTTATCCATGTGATTTTTATATGCTGGATGATTACAAATTAGGGAATTTTAATGAGAATCGATTGGATGAAATTGATACGAAAAGAACAGAAATCGGATTTGTAGAGCGTTCATTGTTGCTTGATGAGGAATGCAAGGCCTGTGAATATTTTCATATCTGTCATGGTGGATGCCAGAGAAACCGTGATCTTAATGAACTGACAGGAAAATACCAGAATTATTTCTGCGAGAGTTATAAAATGTTCTTTGCAGCCTGTCTGCCACAGATGAAGGAAATGGTAAAGACACTGGAAAAGAGATAGAGAAAGTAAAAGAAATTGAAATACTTTGCAGAATCAATCGGAATTGTTCGAGGAGCAAGAAAGTATTGATTGGATAAAACTTTGTAAGTATTCCATAAAATTTACCATCAAATTATAGAACAATTGCCAATTGCAATAACTGTGATTTGGTGGTAAATTATTAATAGAAATTGAAAACGTTTTCAAAATAGAAGTAAAAATTCGCAGAAAATGAATTCAATTTCAGAAGCAGCAAAAATTTTGGAATGATTAAAAATATTACGAAGTTAATCCTTTGGACAGACAGGAGAAACACATTTTATGAACGCATCCATTCATGACGTAGCAAAACGAGCGGGAGTCTCCATATCGACCGTTTCCAGAGTGATCAATAATTCAGCCGGAGTGAAGGACAGCAAGGCAGCAGCAGTGCGGGAGGCATTGGAGTATTACGATTATCAGCCGAGCCAGTTCGGACGTGGCCTTGTGACCGGAAGCTCCAAGATGATTGGTGTATATTCTCCATTAGCGAATGGAAGTATGTTTGAAAATGGATATCTTTTGGAATGTCTGCGTGGAATTGATAATGTGATAAGAGAGAGTGATTATAGTCTGCTTTTGATTAATGAAGCCGCCGGTTATGAGGAGAATAGGAAGGCAAAGCCCAAATTCATTGACTATGTAAGCCAGAAGAGGATTGATGGACTGATCGTGCTTACAATTCCATCTGATGGACGTCTTGAAGGTTCCTTAAGTGCTATCATTGAAGAGGATTTTCCAGTTGGATATATCGGAAAGCGGTTCAGTGAAAAGGGGATGAATGTATATGCCAGTTATGAGGAGTATATATTAGATGGAATCAGACGTCTGTATGAGAAAGGTCACAGAAGAATTGCTTTTTTGCCATTAAAGAGCAGAAGCAACACGAATTTGAAATTAAAGAGTAAGGCGGAAACAAAATTCACAGGGCTTAAGATTAATATTACAGATACCGTATATAATATTGATGCTGATTTTCTGAGAGACATTTTAAAGTACATGATAGAAGAAGCACACGTGACAGCAATGATCTGCGAAGATTTGGGATTATTGGTAAAAGTGCAGAGTATACTGTCTTCCATGGGAAAACAGCTTGGAGAAGATATTTCCGTGATCTGTGTAGAACATGTGAAAGGTCAGGGAGCAAAGATGCTGCCAAAGATTGACTGCTATTACGTTCCATCATTAGAGCTTGGAGAAACGATCGCAACTGAGTTGTTAAATCAGCTCAGTGGAAAGAAGAATACAGATCTTTCAAAAAAATACATGCCGGAATACATGGATCGGGGATCTGTCAGGGAAATATAAAACAGATTTTAGAAAGAAAAATCCTGAAAAACAGGAATTTTTCTTTTGGTAATTTTGAAAACGTTTTCAAAATTGAAATTGAAAAACTGAAAATGTTTCGAAAAAAGAAGTAAATGAAATCTTTTGATTTTATTATAAAAATTCACATAGACAAGAGAGGAGAGGCTTATGAAAGCAATTATGGTAATGTATGATTCTTTAAATCGAGAGATGTTAGAACCATACGGGTGTAATTGGACAAAGACACCTAATTTCAGGCGACTTGCAGAGAGATGTGTACAGTTTGAGCAATGCTATGTAGGAAGCATGCCATGTATGCCTGCACGAAGAGAGCTTCAGACCGGAAGAATCAACTTCTTCCACAGAAGCTGGGGACCAATGGAACCGTTTGATGATTCCATGCCGGAAATTCTTAAGAAAGGAGGAGTTTACACACACTTGGTCAGTGATCATCAGCATTACTGGGAGGACGGAGGAGCAACTTATCACAACCGCTATTCCTCATGGGAGATTGCGAGAGGTCAGGAGGGCGATAACTGGAAAGCAGATTTAGCACATGGTTATGAAAAAGGTGCCGGAACTGTTTTTGAAAATAAGAAAGTGATGTTAGAGTATCCACTCTATGCAAGAATGATGGCACAGGATCAGATCAACAGAGCGGAGATGAATACTGAGGAAAAGACCTCTCAGGCAGTCACTTTTGCAAATGGTTTGGAATTCATCGAGAGAAACCATGGCGAAGACAACTGGTTCTTACAGATTGAGACCTTCGATCCACATGAGCCGTTCTATACTTTATCGAAGGATAAAGAGCTTTACCCACATCATTTTGAAGGGGATGCAGAGATGGAAGCCGACTGGCCACCATATGCACCGGCTGTGGAATCTGAAAATACAATTGAACATGTCAGATATAATTATGCAGCTTTAGTTAGCAAATGTGACCGTTATCTTGGAAAAGTGTTAGATGTGATGGATAAATACAATCTGTGGGAAGACACTATGCTGATCGTAAATACAGATCATGGCTTTTTACTTGGAGAACATGGCTGGTGGGGAAAGACAAGCATGCCAATTTACAATGAAATTGCACATACACCGCTATTCATCTATGATCCAAGACGTGCGGATCTGGCAGGAGAAAAATGTAATTCTATCGTTCAGACAATTGATCTTGCACCGACACTTCTTGAATATTTTGGAATGGAAATCCCGAAAGACATGGAAGGAAAACCATTAAAACAGGTGATGGATGATGATACACCGATCCGTAAATATGCAATATTTGGTTATCATGGAAGTCAGGTGGATGTCACAGATGGCAGATATGTTTATATGCATGCAGCAGACCATCAGGAAGAAAAGGTATATGAATATACATTAATGCCAACTCATATGCGTCAGATGTTCCAGCCAGAGGAATTGCAGAATATCGAACTTGCCGGACCATTTTCCTTTACAAAAGGATGCAAGGTCATGAAAATTGAAAAAAAAGATATGATGGGAGACACGACATCTTTTGGAAACATGTTATTTGATTTAAATGAAGATCCAACGCAGAATACACAGATTCATGATGAAGCGGTGGAAATGCGCATGAAGGGTTACATAAGAGAATACATGGAGAAAAACGATGCACCAAAAGAGTTGTATAAGAGACTGGGGTTATAAAAAATAAATCAAAAGATGGTAGAAACCATGGTGTTAAAGCATGGTGAAAGGGGCAAATTATGAATCAGAAATATGAAAAAGCAAAATTTAGTGATGTATTTAAATATTCATTTGGAGGATTAGGTTCTAACCTTGCATTCTTCCTTGTAATGTCATTTCTGACATTCTTCTACACAGATATTTTCGGAATCAGCTCTTATGTGGTTGCGACCTTAATGCTGATATCCAGATTTATTGATGCATTTACAGACCCGGTCATGGGTATGCTTGGTGATAACACAAGAAGTAAAATGGGAAAATATCGTCCATGGATCATTTTTGGAGCACCGGTACTTGGTGTGCTGATTTTCTTATTATTTACTGCACCAGAGATGTCACCAACGATGAAAGTCGTATATGCTTATGTGATTTACATTTTATATTCATTAGCATCTACAGTAGTAAATATTCCTTATCATGCATTGACTCCGGTTCTTTCTGAGGATCCTCAGCAGAGAACAGAGATTGTTGCATGGAAACAGGGAATGGGAACTGTTTCCCAGTTTGTCATCACAATTCTTGCACTGCCATTGGTAGAACTTTTCGGTGGTGGAAAACAGGGCTGGGCACTCTATGGTGCACTGATTGGCATCATGACAACCGTTTCCTTCTGGATCTGTGCATGGGGTGGTAAAAAATATGATAAAGTTGATGTAGAAGTAAAAAAAGAGAAATTCAATTTAAAAGAGAACTTACAGCTTCTAGCATGTAATAAACCAATGCTTATGCTGATGATCGCATTCGGTACAGATGTACTTGCAAACGCTACATACAGTGCAGTAAATATGTATTACTTCAAATATGTCCTTGGAAGAGAAGATTTAGTATCACCTGTTGCAACTGCAATTTTAGTAGGAAGTATCATTTCTATTCCATTACTTCCACCGTTAACAAAATTAATCGGTAAAAAGAGATTATACTGGTTTGGAAGCTTATTGTCCATTTTACCTTTAGCTGTTATGTGGATTAAACCTACTGCACCGGTTATTGTGCTTATGAGTATGATGGGAGCATTTGGATTTGTATCAAAACTTCCAGGCAACCTTGGTTGGGCAATGCTGCCGGAATGTTCGGATTACGCAGAATGGAAATATGGAAAACGAGGGGATGGTTTATTATCTTCTTCTTTAACATTTATCAACAAATTTGGCATGGCAATTGGCGGATTTATCGCAAGCTTTTTCCTTGGATTAGTTGGATTCGTGGCAAATCAGGATCAGACACCAGCGGTTATCAATATGATCGTATTCTTAAGATTCGGGATGCCAATCTTAGGATATATCGCATCCTTAATTTCCATGTACTTCTATGAGATCACAGATCAGAAGTATGAAGAGATCCGCAGGGACTTAGATGCAAGACATCAGAAATAAATCATACATAAATTTGCCGGAAGAACTTCTTTAGAAAAGGAAAATTTTCCGGCAAATCTTGACTTAAAAAGAAAAATAAACAAAAATAAAAATAATTGGATTACAGGGAGGAGATATCTATATGGCAGAAATTTTCGCATCGAAAACAGCTGAGATTGAAGAGAGAGAAGTTATAAATGCGCAGATTTCCAGAAAACTTGCAGGGGAATGTATGGTACTTCTGGAAAACGATGGAGCTTTACCAATTCATACAAAAAAAGTGGCGCTTTTCGGAAATGGAGCGCGTGCGACGATCAAAGGCGGTACTGGATCGGGAGATGTAAATACAAGAAATAATGTAAACATTGAACAGGGATTTCAAAATGCCGGAATTGAGGTTACGACAACTGCATGGTTAGACAGACAGGAGCAGAATACCAGCGCTGCGAAAGCAGCTTATGTGCAGTGGATGAAGGAGGAAGCAGCGAGAAAACAGACATCTGAATTTGCAGTAATGTTTGACCACCCTTACAAAGAACCAGACTGCGAAATTATCACGATCAATGACATTGATGTGTCAGAGACAGATACTGCGGTATATGTGATCGCCAGAAATTCCGGGGAAGGAGCAGACCGGTTTGATGAGGAAGGGGATTACAGATTATATCCACACGAAAGAGGAAACATTCATCTGCTTGCTGAGGTATATGATAAACTGATCGTTGTATTAAATATTGGCGGAGTTATGGATCTTTCGGAAATGAGATCAATAGCGGGAGTCAATGCAATTCTCCTGATGAGTCAGCTGGGAAATCTTGGTGGAGATGCACTTCTGGATGTGTTGACCGGAAAAGTAAATCCATCAGGGAAGACAACTGATAGCTGGGCAAAAAATTATATGGATTATCCATCCTCTGCAAAATACAGCCATAATGAGAGTGTACATGATGAAATGTACGAAGATGGTATCTATGTTGGATATCGTTATTTTGACAGCTTTGGTGTGAAACCACTGTACTGTTTTGGATATGGAAAATCTTATACTGATTTTGAGATAAAAGCTGGAAAGATAAGTGTGGAAGGGAATGAAATTCAGATTCCTGTAACTGTAAAAAATACAGGAAAAATTTATGCCGGAAAAGAGGTTGTTCAGGTATATTATAGTGCAGCCGGCGGAGTAATGGAAAAGCCATATCAGGAGCTGGCAGCGTACCAAAAAACAAAATTGCTGGAACCGGGTGAAACAGAAGAGATTGTCTTAAAGTATCAGGCAGAACAGATGGCGTCTTATTCAGAAAAAGAAGCAGCATGGATATTGGAAAAAGGTGACTATATTATCCGGGTTGGAAATAGCTCGGCTTCTACAAAAGTTGCAGGAGTTATAGAAGTCTGTGAAGATATACAAACATTAAAGGCAAAAAATTTGTTTGCCCTGGATGTCGCACTGAATGAGATTCATCCGGATGCTGTAAAATTGGAAGAAAAGAAAAAAGAAGCCGCCAGTTATCAGGCAGAAAAAATAATCTTTGATACAACAGCTATTGCACAAAAAACGGTTGTTTATCAGGGAATGCGGAAGGAATACCATACAGATAAGACAGATAAAATTACCATGCAGGATGTTCTTTCAGAAAAAGCAACAGTAGAAGAATTAGTGGCGCAGCTTTCAACGGAAGAACTTGCAGAATTTTGTGTGGGTACTTTGCGTGCTGACGGAGGGGAAGTTGTTGGAAATGCATCTTACACTGTACCTGGAGCAGCAGGAGACACCTCTTCTGTATGCAAAGAATCAAGAGGAATCAAGAATATGATACTTGCAGATGGTCCTGCCGGACTTCGCTTGCAGCCACATTTTAAGACGAAAAAGGATGGAACACTTCTTCCAGGTGGAGAGGTGATGGGGGATGCATACACACCATTTAATCCAAATATCGATGAGAAGGAAGTGGATAATTATTATCAGTATTGTACTGCAATTCCAATTGGCTGGGCACTGGCACAGTCATGGAACACAGAACTTGTAGAAAAGGCTGGAGATATGGTTGGTTCAGAAATGGAACAATTTCATGTGGATCTGTGGCTTGCACCAGCGTTAAATATTCACAGAAATCCGCTTTGCGGACGTAACTTTGAATACTATTCCGAAGACCCATATGTTTCCGGTAAAATTGCGGCAGCAATGACAAAAGGAGTACAAAAGCACAGGGGCAAGGGAACAACGATCAAGCATTTTGCGGTGAATAATCAGGAAGATAACCGTTACTTTGTCAATGCACATGTAAGTGAGCGGGCACTTCGTGAAATTTATCTGAAGGGATTTGAAATTGCAGTGCGTGAAGCACAGCCGTTATCCATCATGACTTCGTACAACCTGTTAAACGGTATCCATACAGCAAACAGCCATGATCTGATCCAGGGAATGGCAAGAGACGAATGGGGATTTAAAGGAGTAGTGATGACCGACTGGTTCACCTCACAGGATATGCCGATGATTACCGGAAAATTCAAACCAGCTTATCCAATCTCAGCATCTACCGGCTGTATTTATGCAGGCAATGACATCCAGATGCCAGGATGCCAGAAAAATGTCGATGATATTGTAGAAGCGGTTAAAACGGGAAAAGAGATTGATGGATATAAAATCACGAAAGCAGATTTACAGTTTAATGCGGCAAATGTAATCAGAGTTGTTGCCAGAACAATGTAAAAGTATTTTGTGCAGATAATGTAGACGTCTTTTGTTTTGGAAAAAACTTCATCTTTTATACTTCATAAGTATGAAATGGCGTATGAATCTGTAAAATATCTCTTCGGTATTGTTGCGGTGAGACCTGTTCAGATTTCTTAAAAGTTCTGCTGAAATAAAGAGGGTCGCTGTAGCCGACAAGATAGGAAACTTCAGAGATAGGAAGATTTTCATAAGCCAGAAAATCTTTTGCCTTATTGATTCTTATTTGAGAGAGATACTTCATCGGCGTAATATGGTATTCTTTTTTGAAAAGATGAGAAAGGTAATCCTGGCTCAGATTGCAGTATTCAGCCATTTTTTCAATAGACCAGAAGTTCTGATAGTGCTGATTTAATTCGAGAATCAGACGATCTAAAGCAAAATTTGTGTGAGCAGAGTACTTTTCGTTTAGAAGAGTCCGGTTGAAGCTGATAAGCAGCTTAATAAAGTTACTTGCAATATAAGCTTCAAAACCATATTTTTTCAGCTGGAGTTCCAGAATGATTTCCTGAAATAGAGTTTTAAAAAGAATATTCTCCCCGATATGACAGGAATGGATGTCATACTCTTCTAGAAGTTTTTTACAATTTTTACCAGTAAAATGAATCCAGAAAACTTCTGGGGTATCTTTTGCATAATAAGTGTATTCCTGTCGTTCACCAGGGAGGAAAATCTGAATGTCTCCTTTTTCACGTTTTATCCATTGGTGATTTAGTTTAAAATAGCCACAGCCGTTGGAAATGTAAATAAGCTGGAAATCAAGTCTTCCATTTGGACGGAGCCTGGAAAAATCTTTTGTGAGAAAATGCTGATAGCCACAGCAATTTATTACAAAATCTGTGGTATTATCTTCAAATCCTAATTCGTTTCGGTAAGGGCGAAGATGTCCGGAAATGTCAATCATAAAGGATGATTCCTCCTTGTTTTTTACATGTTTTTGTCATGTGAAGACAAAAATAATTGTTAAAATGATGTTGGGGTCAAAAGCCCCTATAGTACCTTGAAAATTTTACACAAATTTACCACTCTATGATGGATGTGCTATACTATATTCAGCAAATAAAGGTGGTAAACATATATGTCATTCAGAACTAATCCGTTTTCGTAAACGCTGTTATGATTATGAACCCGCCTATGGTGTTGATCTGCTTCACGACTGTCTTACCGGACTGAGTGGCGGCATTGCCAGACTCATGGATATCAATCCACGTATCAAGCGTATGGATTCCATGATGATTGCAGCAAACATACGGAAACTAAGCCGTATAGAACTGCTTTACACCTGCGTATCCAGACTGGTCATTTACCTCCATAACAATAAAAAAGATGACCTGCTTAAAGGTATGGAACATTATTATGATCCTGATGATTATAACAAAACGTTTTATTATAATACTTTAAATGAGACAGGGGATCAGATAAACACCATTCTCCATGACGCTGATAAACTGCTGTCACTTTGTGGGGCAGAATACGATGATGTTACCGAATACCAGCTTCTGGTACTCTGTCTTTCAGAGCAGACCGTTGTTGAAGAAGCTTCCCGGCGTCTTCGTACAAAAGAAGACGGTGCATACTCAGGAAAGGAGAACCACGACCTTGCAGCTGAAAAGAATATCCAGCTGGTCAACACGGATTTATCTGGAAAACCTGTAGACAGCATCCTTGCAGAGTTTGTATTTAATGAAGAAGGTACAAAAGTCCTGCGTTGTCCTGCCGGATATGAACCAAAAAGCTGCAGCTATACTGGAGAAAAATCCCAACAGTTCCATCCTTATTGCGAAGAAAATATCATGCAGACAGGATGCCGGTACGGGGTCTGATACGTGGAAGATTTTTCTTCGGATGTAAAATTGCAGCATTAAATTTTAAAAAGCTCTTTACATTTCAAAAGGGCTTAGGGCATTATGCTCAAAATCCGGCATTAGCCTGAAAATCCAGTCAAGGAACTGACTGAAATACAAGGGAAAAACACCTAATATCTATTCCAAAACGGTTGTGTAAAATTTTCAAGGTACTATATGTGGGAAGTCAGCGAGTTTAAAAACTCTTTTGACCCTGACATCTTAAAATTATAGTAGCACAGAGAAAAGAAAAAATCATGAGAAAATAAAGAAAAAACAGTTTTGTCCATATGCAGAACATTTTTTTCTATGGAGGGTTTTTAGGAAAAAAATTATGATAATAACACGATATCGTGATAATAATTTTTTGGAGGAAAAAATATGAGTATGTGGACTATGGTATCGTTCGTATTTTTTACAGTATTGGTAGCTGTAATTTCGTGGTACCTGACAAAAAAAGAAGATTTATCAACAAATACGGGTTATTTCTTAGGGGGAAGAAGCCTGAGTGGAATTGTAATAGCAGGTTCACTAATGCTTACAAATCTGTCTGCAGAGCAGTTGGTAGGATTGAATGGAAATGGATTTATGGATGGACTATCAAGCATGTCATGGGAAGCAACGTCCGGTATTACCCTTGTATTTATGGCATTGATTTTTTTACCTAAATATTTAAAGGGCGGATTTACAACTGTACCGGAATTTATTGAAGAACGGTATGATAAAAGAACCAGGAATATGGTAACGTTTCTGTTTTTGGTAAGCCTTGCACTTGTGACATTGCCAATCGTATTGTATTCTGGTGGAATAGCATTAAATTCATTATTTAATGTCTCTGAATTGCTACACGTATCAGAAAAAGAATCTCTTGCAATCGTAATTGCCTGTATCGGTGTTATTGGTGGTATCTATGCTATTTTTGGTGGATTAAAGGCAGTAGCAGTTTCCGATACGATCAATGGAATCGGACTTATTATCGGAGGTATTTTAATTCCGGTTTTGGGACTTGCCAGACTTGGAAATGGAAGCATGGCAGAGGGAATCACACAGCTTCTGACGGTTCATCCAGAGAAAATGAATGCGATAGGAAGTTCTTCAAGCAGTGTACCGTTTAGTACACTTTTTACAGGAATGCTGTTGGTAAATACGTTCTACTGGTGCACGAATCAGCAGATTGTACAGAGAGAATTTGGTGCAAAAAATCTGGCTGAGGGGCAGAAAGGAGCACTGATCGCTGGGTTTGCCAAAATGCTGGATCCATTTATTCTTGTGATTCCAGGTATTATCGCATTTCATTTATATGGAAGTGAGATTGGATCTCAGGATTCAGCATACTCCGTTCTGGTGTCTCATGTATTGCCATTACCATTAGTCGGCTTCTTTGGGGCAGTTTTATTCGGAGCAGTATTAAGTTCCTTTAATTCAGCATTAAATTCGGCATCTACTATGTTCTGCCTGAATATTTACAAACCAATGATCAATCAGAACATCACAGATAAGAAGCTTGTAAATGTAGGTAAAATATTTGGTACGGTAATTGGTATTTTCTCCATCCTTGTTGCACCGAGCATCGCAAATGCCCCACAGGGATTATACACTTTTATGAAGAGTGTTATGGGATTTTTTAACATCCCAATTTTAGCGGTTGTATTGGTTGGATTTGCATCGAAGAAAGTTCCAGCAATTGGAGCCAAGATTTCCATTGTATTTTTTATTATCGCTTATGCCCTTTACAAATTTGTTTATCCGATTCCGGTTCATTATTTACATATTTATGGAATTTTATTTATTATCTGTCTGCTGATTATGTTTGTGAGTGCAAAGATTGCACCCAGAAAAGAGCTGTATGTACAAAAGGATGCAAAAGCAGTTGATTTGACACCATGGAAATATGCAAAACCGGTATCTGGAATTGTTGTTACAACCCTGATTTACATTTACACGGTATTTTCTCCAATTGGTATTATTAATAAAGGAGAGGCAATTCCTTCTATTTTCATTGGTATGACGGTCGCCTATGTGGTAATCAGTATTATTGTTTTTATTGTAATTTTAAAGAAACAAAAATTAGTAAAGAATAAGTAAGGATGGATGTTTTATGAAAAAACAGGTGATTTTAATCATGACGGACACCACTAGAAAAGACATGTTAGGCTGCTACGGCAACCCCAAAATGGTTACGCCGAATCTCGATAAATTTGCATCAGAGGGAATCCGTTACAACAATGCCTATTCCTGTCAGCCAGTGTGCGGTCCGGCGCGGAGTGCAATTTTTACCGGAACCTTTCCACATTCAAACGGAATGGTGACAAACTGTGTGCCACTTGGGGCAAATGTGAAGACCGTCGGACAGCGTCTGACAGACAATGGATATCACTGCGGTTATATTGGAAAATGGCATCTCGATGGTGGTGATTATTTTGGCTTCGGAAAATGTCCGGAAGGCTGGGATCCGGAATACTGGTATGATATGAAATGTTATCTGAATGAGCTGACGGATGAGGAGAAGGTTGCCTCAAGAAAGTCAGAGACCGCATTCAGGGAAAATATGACAGAAGAGTTCACTTATGCGTACCGCTGTACGGAAAGAGCACTTGATTTCTTAGAACGGTATCAGGATGAGGATTTCTTCCTGACTGTGTCCTACGATGAGCCGCATGGACCGAGTTTGTGTCCTGCACCATACAATACGATGTATGAGGGATTTATCTTTGATAATCAGCCAAATTTTGAAGATGATCTGAGTAAAAAGCCATTGATGCAGCAGCTTTGGGCAGGGGCAGATATTCATAGAACAGCAGAGGAGATTAATCATCCGTCAAAGGCACTGGCTCTGTTCTTAGGATGTAATACATTCGTAGATCATGAAATTGGAAAAGTGATTGATAAAATCAACAGGTTGATGCCGGATGCACTGGTGATTTTTACCTCAGATCATGGGGATATGCTCGGAGCACACAGACTGCAGATGAAGAATGCAACTGCGTACAAAGAGGTGGCTAATATTCCACTCCTTATAAGAGGAGGGGAGAAAGGAAAGGTAGTGGATGCACCGGCTTCCCACATTGACCTTGTGCCGACTATTTTAGATTATATGGGGCTTCCGATTCCAAAGCTCTTAGAAGGAAAGAGCATGTTAAAACAGATTTATGACACGACAGAGAAAGTCAATGATATTGTATACACGGAATTTACAAGGTATGAGATTGACCATGATGGCTTTGGTGGATTGCAGATTATGCGTGCAGCAATCAGTGAGCGATACAAGCTTGTTTTAAATCTTCTGGATACAGATGAGTTTTATGACATGGAAAAGGATCCATATGAAGTCCATAACCTGATTGAAGATTCTGTCTGTGTGAAGGAGCGTGATGCCATGCATGATGCACTGTTAGAACATATGAATGCGACAAGGGATCTTTATCGTGGCTATCAGTGGAGTGCAAGACCGTGGAGAAAGGATAAGAAGCCAACTTGGCAGAATGACGGTTATACTAGACAGAGGGAAAACGAGGAGTATGAACCGAGACAGCTTGACTATGATACCGGGCTGCCGATGGTGAAAGCAGTGAGAAAGAAAGTCACGAAAGATGAGAAGAACTAGTGAAGAATAAAATTCCCCGGAAAAGCAGATAATGTAAGACTGTTTTTCCGGGGAGTTTTTTTGGAAAAGAGGGGAATGTCTTTACAGAGCAGCTGGATTTGGATATGATAAAATAGTATACTAATTAATTAGTATACTATTTGTACGGATTATGCAGGGAGAAGCGATCTGTTTGAAAATCTTGTAATCTGGAAAAAGGAAGATTTTCGAAAATTACAGGGAACGTATCCTGTGATCAGTCTGTCATTTGCCAATATAAAAGAGAAGTCATATGAGATGGCAAGACAGAAAATCTGTAATATCATTACAGACCTATATGCAAGGTATGAGTTTATTCTGAAAGAAGATGTGTTGGGAGAACGGGACAGAGCCTTTTTTGAGCAGGTAAGATATGATATGGATGACAGTGTTGCAACCTATGCAATACATGAATAGTCAAAGTTTTTAAATATTTATTATGGAAAAAAGTCATTATTTTGTTAGACGAATATGATACACCGATGCAGGAGGCGTATGTTGATGGATACTGGGATGAACCGGCAGCATTTACAAGAAGCCTGTTTAATGCCGATTTTAAGACGAACCCATATCTGGAACGTGCTATCATGATGGGAATTACCCAGGTAAGCAAAGAGTCGGTTTTTTCTGATCTGAATAATCTGGAAGTGGTTACAACAACATCCGATAAATATGCAACAGCATTTGGGTTTACGGAAGATGAAGTTTTTCGTATGTTGGTGCAATATGGTATGGCTGAAGAAAAAGAGCGGGTGAAATATTGGTATGATGGATTTACATTCGGAGAACACAGGGATATTTACAATCCGTGGTCCATATTAAATTTCCTCAATAACCGAAAATTTAATACTTACTGGGTGAATACCAGTTCCAACAGTCTTGCAGGTAAACTGATTCGTGAGAGCAGTGGAGATATCAAGTATACGTTTGAAAAACTGCTGCGTGGAGAGAGTATTATATGTGAAATTGATGAACAGATTGTGTACAATCTGTTGTCACAGAATGAGGATGCAATCTGGAGTCTTTTACTCGCAAGCGGTTATTTGAAAGTGCAGAATTATATTAGTTATGATGAGATAGATGATACCACAGATGAAAACCCGAAATACGAACTTACAATCACAAACCACGAAGTTAAGAAGATGTTTGAAACTATGGTAAAAGGATGGTTTGCAGAAATAAAATCGGATTATAATCATTTTGTGAAAGCACTGTTGTTAAATGATCTTGATGCGATGAATGAATATATGAATCGTGTCGCAGAACAGATATTCAGTTCTTTTGACACAGAAAATCGTCCATCAGGAAAACAGCCGGAGCGTTTTATCATGGATTTGTACTGGGGCTGCTTGTTGAATTGCAGAATCAATATTATCTGACATCGAATCAGGAGAGTGGATTTGGAAGATATGATATTATGCTGGAACCCAGAAAAAAAGAGGTGAAAGATGCATATATCATAGAATTCAAAGTTTTTCAATCCAAAAAAGAAAAGAATCTGGAAGAGACAGTGCAGGCTGCACTTACACAGATTGACGAAAAACATTATGCGGCAGCTTTGGAGAGGAAGGGGATTACAAGGGAACATATTCACAGTTACGGTTTTGCATTCGAAGGAAAAAAAGTATTAATTGGCTAATCGTTGTGATGATTTTCTACAGAAACGATAAAAGTTTTGGAAAAGAGGAAAAGCAAATGTCATTGACAAGTGAAGTGGTTCGCAGAACATTTAAAGCAAGTGATGATAAAAGAGATAAAGGGCTGAAAACGCCAGAGGATATCGAACGTTTTGATGATATCGTGTATGGTGAAAATGAAAAGTGGAATTTGTTGGACGTATACCGCCCGAAGAAAGAAACGGGAAAGAAGCTTCCGGTGATCGTCAGCGTACACGGCGGTGGCTGGGTTTATGGAACAAAAGAAACATATCAGTTTTATTGTATGAATCTGGCAGAGCGAGGATTTGCGGTAGTGAACTTTTCGTACCGCCTTGCGCCGGAATATAAATTTCCTGCACCGTTAGAAGATACCAATAAAGTCATTTCGTGGATATTAGATCACAAAAAGGAGTATCAGTTTGACACGGAGCACATTTATATGGTAGGAGATTCCGCAGGAGGCAACACGCTTGCGCTTTATGCTGCAATCTGCACGAATCCGGAATATGCGGAAAACTTTGCGTTTAAAGTTTCGGATCATTTCAAGCCAAAAGCAATTGCACTGAATTGTGGAACGTATAATCAGGAGATGGAAAAAGGGGAGCAGAAAAAAGGACTGATGGCAGACTATCTGCCGGAGAAAGGAACGAAAAAAGAGATTGATCTCATCAATCCAATGCTGCATTTAGACGAAAATTATCCACCGGTATTTCTTATGACTGCCACCGGAGATTTTCTGATCGATCAGGCAACGGTGATGGCTGGCACACTCACAAAACATAAAGTACCGTTTCTTTACCGGTTTTATGGTGACGCAAAGACGGAACTTGGACATGTATTCCATTGTAATATCCGGTTGAAAGAGGCTGGAATCTGTAATGATGAAGAGTGTGAGTTTTTCCGGAAATGTCAATAATGTTTCATCTGATCTATAACTGAGAAACTTTTTCAAAGCAAACTCATGAGAAAAAATTTGCCTTGGAAACATTGACATAAAATTATCAATGCGATATATTGGGTATGATAAATGTTGACGTGGAAACAAAATGAGGTAGAATTATGAAAGAACAACAACGTTTGTTACAGGAAATTGCTCTTATGTTAGAGCACCAGGATATGCTTTCAAAATTGACAGAAAGCCAGTGTCTCGATGAGTATGGTTATTCAGAGACACATTGTATTGATAATATTGGACGTCTGGAACTGCCAAATGTCACCAAAATTGCAGAACAGATGCAGATGACGCGCGGTGCGATCAGCAAGATGACGAAAAAACTACTTGCAAAAGGTCTGATTGAAAAATACACGTTGGAGACAAATAAAAAAGAAGTATATTTTAAATTGACGGAATGCGGCAAGGTTCTCTTTAAGGAACATGAAAAACGTCATAAGCAGTGGGAGAAGCGTGATATGCAGTTTTTGTCCCGTTATTCCAAAGATGAGACAGACACGATTTTAAAGTTCATGCAGGAATTTAATGTTTATCTGGATGAACAGATCGAGCAGCATGTTGCCAAGCAGCCGGAAGACCGGGCATAAGATAGATTGAGCAGGCAGTATATATGTGTATCAAATAATATACAAAAAAAGACGAATTGCAACAGCACGAAAGGCGGCAGTGATTATGGAAAAGAAACCATTTGTAACCAAGGAACAGCTAGATGAGATCGTAAAAACATATCCAACTCCATTTCATTTATATGATGAAAAAGGAATCCGTGAAAATGCAAAGGCAGTGAAGGAAGCATTTGCATGGAATCCGGGATTTCGCGAATATTTTGCGGTAAAGGCAACCCCAAACCCATTTATTTTGAATATCTTAAAAGAGTATGATTGCGGATGTGACTGCTCATCCTTAACAGAGCTGATGTTAGCTGATTCTCAGGGTTTTGACGGAAAACACATCATGTTTTCTTCAAACGATACACCGGCAGAAGAATTTGCTTTTGCAGATGAATTGGGCGCGATCATCAACTTAGATGACTTCACCCACATTGATTTCTTAGAGCAGACAATCGGACATATTCCGGAAACTATTAGCTGCCGTTACAATCCGGGCGGAGTATTTAAAATGAGCAATGGAATCATGGACAACCCGGGAGATGCAAAGTACGGTTTCACCCATGAGCAGATTATTGAAGGATTCAAGATTTTAAAAGAAAAAGGCGCAAAATACTTTGGTATTCATGCATTTCTTGCAAGTAATACTGTTACAAATGAGTATTATCCAAAGCTGGCGCGTCAGTTATTCGAACTTGTCGTAGAACTTCGTGACAAGACCGGCTGTGACATTAAGTTTATCAATCTTTCCGGTGGTGTTGGAATCCCTTACCGTCCGGATCAGACACCAAACGATATCCGTGTGATCGGTGAAGGAGTAAGAGAAGCGTTTGAGGAGATCTTAGTTCCGGCAGGACTTGGTGATATTTCCATTTATTCAGAGATGGGACGTTTCATGTTAGGACCTTATGGATGCCTTGTGACCAAAGCAATCCATGAAAAACACACTTACAAAGAGTATATCGGTGTGGATGCGTGCGCTGCAAACCTGATGAGACCGGCTATTTACGGTGCATATCATCATATTACGGTTATGGGAAAAGAAAATGAACCGTGCGATCACAAATATGATGTGACAGGTTCCCTTTGTGAAAACTGTGACAAATTCGCGATTGACCGTATGCTTCCAAAGATTGATATGGGTGATCTGCTTGTGATCCATGATACAGGCGCACATGGATTTTCCATGGGCTACAATTATAATGGAAGACTCCGTTCTGCAGAGGTGCTGTTAAAGGAGGACGGCTCCACACAGTTGATCCGCCGTGCAGAGACACCGGACGATTATTTTGCAACGTTTGACTGCTTTGACATTTTGAAAAATATGAAACATCCGGAAAAATAAAAAATGTAAAAAACGCTCCGCGAGGATGCAACTGATGCACAAATATTTAAAAGGATGAAACAAAGTGTGTATAAACGAGAGTTTATTTGAAAATACAAGAGATAAGATTGTCGGGATTCAGCGGGAGCGGCAGGGAATCGGCACATTATCAGAAAAAACGATTCATGCTGTCATGAAGAATTATTATGCGCCGGATACGGATATGCATGAGATTCCAATCGAAAACTTTGTGGCAGATATTTATACCGGTCAGGAGATCATTGAGATACAGACACGTGCATTTAACAAAATGCGAAGAAAACTGGATGCTTTCCTGCCGGTTTATCCGGTGACGATTGTTTATCCTATTCCACATATTAAGTGGCTGTCATGGATTGATGAAGAAACAGGAGAGACTTCCCCAAAACGTAAATCGCCAAAGACAGGAAATGCCTACATGGCGTTTATCGAACTTTACAAAATTCGTTCTTATCTGTCGAATCCCAATTTGCACTTAAAAGTCGCATTGATTGACATGGAGGAGTATCGTCTGCTAAACGGTTGGAGCAGGGATAAGAAAAAAGGGAGCGAGCGTTACGACCGTATTCCGGTAAAGTTTGCGGAAGAAGTCTGCATCGACCGGAGAGAAGATTATATGCAGTTTGTGCCTTATGATCTGCCGGAGACATTCACTACAAAAGATTTTGCAAAGCACGCCAAAATCCAGCTGCGGCTTGCGCAGACTGTTCTTTTGATTTTGACAGATCTTGAAATCGTAGTCCGGGTTGGAAAACAGGGGCATAGTTATTTGTATGAAGTGAACGAATAAAAACTGCTTAGGCAATATGTAGAGATTAGGTTCAAACTTCGAAGCTTTTTGTTTTAAGTAATCACCTGTAACAAAATCGGTAAAAGATGTTCAGAAAGTCATGGATTGAAACCCCACAGGCTGTCTATAAGTGGCTTAATAGTTGTTGTATGGAAATGCAGACTCCTATAGCCGTAATCCTTTAATATCTTTAATACGTGATAAAATCGTATTGCAGCTGCAGCTGATAACGCCGGGAAGTGTATCAATGACTGTGTGCAGGAAGTGTTCCATTTCATCACTTGATGAAACAGCACCACTGATCTTTTGAGGGTTTATTATAGTTGTATACTCTTCAATTATGCCCTTTTTCTCCATATAATTGTTTCGCAACGTAATTTAAAACTTGCATTTTGAATACATGGAATAAATTCTGGTGTAGGAAAGAATAAGTGAAATTATAAAGGCTGTGGAGGATATGATAATGTCTAAAGATGAATATTTGATTACAGATACGCCTCTTAAAGCACTGACGGTTTTTGCAATGCCGATGATTCTTGGCAGCTTTTTTCAGCAAATATACAATATGGCTGACTCCATCATTGTTGGTCAGTTTGTTGGCTCCTCTGCACTCGCAGCTGTCGGAGCCTGCGCAGCGCTGACCAATGTTTTCATTTGTGTGGCGCTGGGGGCCGGTGTCGGCGCCGGTGTGCTCGTGAGCCGCTATTTCGGTGCCAGAGAGTATGGAAAAATGAAAACCATCGTGTCAACGTCCTTGTTTAGCTTTTTAATTTTAAGCATAGTCCTTGGTGTTTTTGGCTTTTGCTTTTCCCACTCGATGATGAGCACATTACAAACCCCTGCAGATATATTAGATGACGCAGTGCTGTATTTGAGGGTCTACTTTGTGGGATTTCCGTTTTTGTTTATGTACAACATTCTATCAACGATGTTTACTTCCATAGGTGAATCAAAAATCCCGCTGGGACTACTGATATTTTCGTCAATCTTAAATATCTTTATGGATCTTTGGATGGTGGCAGGACTTGGTCTCGGAGTGTTCGGTGCGGCACTTGCGACTCTTATAGCACAGGGGATTTCTGCGGTGTTTTCACTTTTTCTTTTCCTTAGCCGGATGCGCCGATATAAAAGTCGTTTTGACTGGTTTGACCGACAGGAGTTATATTCCATGCTTCAAATTGCTGTACCTTCGGTTCTTCAGCAGTCTACAGTGTCCATCGGTATGATGATCGTACAGGCTGTCGTAAATCCTTTTGGTACACAGGCACTTGCAGGGTATGCGGCGACGATGCGGGTAGAGAATGTTTTTTCATTGATTTTTGTATCCATAGGCAATGCGGTTTCCCCATATGTTTCCCAGAATATTGGTGCAAAGAAAATTGAACGGATCAAAAAAGGATATCACGCTGCACTGGTGTTAGATGTATGTTTTGCAGTTCTTGCTTTTATAGTCATTGAAACACTACACACTCAGATTTCCTCGCTATTCCTTGGCAAGGATGGAACTGCCCTGGCTTATCAGGTATCTGAGGGTTATATGAGATGGCTCGGTTACTTCTTCATCTTTATGGGAATCAAAATGGCAACCGATGGGGTTCTTCGAGGTCTCGGAATCATGCGTCCATTTCTCATTGCAAACATGGTGAACCTGGCGATTCGTCTGTCGGTTGCTTTGATTTGTGCACCGCGTTTTGGCATTGCATTTGTCTGGCTTGCTGTACCGGCTGGTTGGTTTGCAAACTTTTTAATATCCTATGTGGCACTTCGGAGATCATGGCCGGCTGATAAAGAGGCGCAATCCCGATAGCCTAAAGTAATTTTAATTGCTGATTATATAACAGGAGTAAATTTTTAAGCTCCACATCTGCTTCTTCCGCAGTGAAAAAGAGATTATCATTTAATGAACTACAAAAATCCAGAAACGTAGAGAGCAGACCAGGCTCTTCAATATTTAGATAAAAAAGCTGATGATCAAAAGTATGTTGCATAATAAGATATCCTTTATACCCGGTGACAAACAGGAAAAGTTCATTATCCAGTGAACCAATATTTTCTTTTAAAATGCGGATATGCCTTTTCTTATAATCGTGAAAAAGTGCTTTCAGAAGAGCAACTCTGTCAGAAAGTTCAATCGTCTTATACATATCTTGTGGACAATTTCCCAAACGTCCGGTTTTCATGAATTTCTTCAGTCCATCCAGAGAAAAAATACAGTTAATATGACTTGCAGATGTTTCGTCCCAATAAGTTCGTTGTATATACTTCATTGCAGCGGACATAATCTCATTGCGATAAGGAATATCTGTGATTAAGTACTTTTCCAGAAGATTCATTGTAAAATATGGCATCAGACACGGTGACATCTGGAAAGAATACCCATCTGATACAGATTTTTCCATATCTGATATATATTCAAGCTGTGCTACAGGATCTGTGAGAGGATGCAGCAGGAGTGATAATACGGAACAGCTCTGCTTAAAAATGGATGTCAATTCGTGAATATGATCAGATTCGTTGAAAAGTATGCCATGGTGATAATCAGAAGTGAAAATACACGCATAATTACTTGTGATGACTATTTCGGAAAAAAGATTAAACGAACTCTGTCTGGATTTAATGTGGTCATAATAGTAATAGCAGGTATAGTCGTATGTATTTCCATACAAAGGAAGCAGGTTTTCCAGACAATGCAGATTATATGCGTTGTGAGAGGTGGAAGATTCATTATCTATGCAGATAATGTGTTCAATTTTCACATTGGAATAATCATAATCAGCTACCGCAAGTAATTGAAGCAGGAATTCATAGTCCGGCTGTACATGAAGGCAGATATGTCCGTTCGGTTTTCTTAATTCTTCAGATATAATATGGTACAGGCAACGATCCAGTTCGGTACGTGCGGACAGAAAGAATCCGTTTTCAAGACTTAAATCATTATTAGAGTCTGATCCTGTAAAAATAGGTAACTTTAACTTAGGCAGCTGAAAGCTGTTGAAGAAACGGAGTACATCTTTTCTGCGATAATAATTTTCAGAACCAAGAACTGTGATCTCATATGCTGTTTCCATTTCCTGCTGTTCTGCGTATGATAAATTCAAAAATTTGCATATCTTCTGAACCATTTCAAGGGAAGAAGGTTTTCTTTTCCCATTAATCAATTTGTACATATTGGAACGGTCTAATCCACAGTATTGTGCCAGGGCATATGTTTTAATATTTTTCTCGTGGATATGATTTGATAATAATTGTGAAAAATCTGACATCTTAAAAGTTACCCTATATCTTTCGTATAATTTTTTTGTAGAAAGGACTTAACATCTAAATTATAAAGAGAATATTGAAAAAAACTATAAGCATAAGAAGAAAAAAGTTGACCACAAACCGTGACACATATTGAGAAAGTATAAAAACTTTCTAAAATTAAAATTAATTAGTCGAAAATTGTCGTTAGGAGGAAGTTATAAATGAACAAAATTTGTAAAGCATGTGGAATGATATGGCAGGACGAAGACACAGTTTGCAAAAATTGCGGTGGAGAATTACAGCCATTTCAGAATTTTGGGGAGACAATGGTACTGAACCAGGCTTCTTATGATGAAAGAACAGGTGTACAGAACCTGAACGGATATAATCAACAGAATAATTATGGACAGCAGAGTACATATTCCCAGCAGAGCAGCTATGAACAGCAGAATACATATACACAACAGAATGGATATGTCCAGCAGAACAATTATGGACAGCAAAACACATATACACAACAAAATGAATACAATCAGGCGAATACAAGTGGGCAGCAGAATTATTATCCACAGCAGCCGGCAACACCACAGCAAGGCTACGCAGCAGGACAGGTAAAAAACAATAATATCTGGGAATCCTACGTATTATTCTGGAAAAACTTTGCAACATTCAGCGGTCGTACAAGAAGGCGAGATTACTGGCAGGTTGCTCTTATGAATATACTGATAGGCATTATTTTTGCAATCCTTGGAAAAATTCCACTGATTGGAGCAATTGCAGGTATTGCAAGTGTGATTCTGTCAGTTGCCAGCATCATTCCGGGACTGGCTATATGTATACGAAGATTACATGATATTGGAAAATCAGGATGGTTCTATCTGATGATCCTGATCCCATTAGCAGGACCAATTATCATGCTTGTATTCCTATGTACCGACAGTAAGCCGGGAGCTAATGAATATGGAGAGAATCCAAAGGGCATTATGTAAAAATCCAGAAGGAAATGGAATAGTCATATGAAAATTAAAGTAGCGATTTTAGAACAGGATTTAACTTATTTAAACAGAATAACTGCAGCATTCCATACAAGATATTCAGACAAGATGGAGATTTATGGATTCACAGTATATGAGAAAGCACTCGAAGAGCTGGAGAAGACGAAGATAGATGTATTTCTGGCAGATGAGATGTTTGACGTAGAAAAAAGCAGTATTCCAAAAGCCTGTGGCTTTGCATATCTTGTAGATTCTAATGGAATAGAGACAGTCAGAGATACGATTGCGATCAGTAAATTTCAGAAAGCAGATTTGATTTACAAACAGATTTTAAGTATCTATTCGGAAAAGACAGAGAATATATCCGGTGGTCAGATGGATAATGGAAATTGCAAGGTGATCACGTTCATTTCTGCTGCGGGAGGAACAGGAGCGTCAAGCATGGCAGCAGCCTGTGCAAAACGCTATGCGGGAAGTGGCAGGAAAGTACTGTATCTTAATCTTGAAAAGTTTGGTACCACGGATCAGTTCTTTACAGGGGAAGGTCAGTTCTCCATGAGTGATATTATCTTCGCACTGAAAGGGAAGAAAGCGAATCTTTCCATGAAAATTGAAAGCAGTGTAAGACAGGATATGAGTGGGGTACGCTTTTTCTCACAGCCGGGTATCGCATTAGATTTAATGGAGCTGAATACAGATGATATCAGACAGCTTGTTATGGAAATTAGAAATATAGGTACATATGAATATATCATCCTGGATATGGACTTTGAAGTACGCATGGAAATGGCGATGCTTTACGGAATGATGAATGAAATTGTATTTGTGGGAGATGGAACAGAGATCTCAAATAAGAAGACACTTCAGGGAATAAAGGCAATCGGAGCATTGGAAAAGAACCTGAATATGCCGATATTGAACCATTGTGTATTGATGTATAACCGGTTCCATTCCAAAACAGGAAAAATATTAGAGAATGTTCCATTAAGAACACTGGGTGGAGCACCGGCATATATGCAGGCAACCGCAGAACAGGTAGTTGGTCAGCTGGCCAAAATGCAGATGCTTGACGAGATCATCCGCCAGTAATAGAAAAAGATAAATGGAGGAGCAGAATGCAGCCAGAACAGGAAGAACGATTAATCGTTGAACTTAAAAGATACGTATCAGACAATTTCCCGCTCAGCAAGATGAATGATGAGGAATTGGAAGAAAATATTGAAAATCTTGTAACGCAAAGAATAGGACAGGAGTACTGTTCAATTGAACAAAAACTTTCCATTGTTCAGCAGATATATAGTTCTATCCGTGGATTTGGATTGTTGGATAGTATCCTGTCTGACGATACGATCACTGAGGTTATGATCAATGGACCGGATCATATTTTCATAGAGCAGAATGGTAAGCTTTTCCGGCTGGATAAGCAATTTGAGAGTCAGAGAAGACTTGAAGATGTGATACAGAGAATTGTAGGACTTGCAGGAAGAGAGGTCAATCAGGCAAATCCTATCTGTGATACAAGGTTACCGGATGGTTCCCGTGTGAACGTGGTTCTTCCACCAATTGCATTATGCGGACCGACATTGACAATCAGAAAATTCTCTAAGACACCGATGACAATTGAAAAATTGATCGAATATGGTTCAATCACGCAGGAGATAGCAGATAAATTGCAGCTGCTAGTAAAAGCAAAATACAATATCTTCATTTCAGGAGGAACCGGATCGGGAAAGACAACCTTTTTAAATGCACTTTCCAATTACATTCCAAAGGATGAGCGAATTATCACAATCGAAGATTCTGCGGAATTGCAGATCACAGGAATTGATAACCTTGTAAGTCTTGAGACGAGAAATGCAAATACAGCCGGTGCGGGACAGATCACAATCCGTGACCTGATTAAGTCGTCACTTCGAATGAGACCAGAACGTATTATTGTAGGCGAGGTTCGTGGTGGCGAGGCACTTGATATGTTACAGGCTATGAATACAGGACATGATGGAAGTTTATCTACCGGACATGCCAACTCTACAGAGGATATGTTAAGCCGTCTTGAGACGATGGTATTGCAGGGAGCAGCAGGGCTTCCATTAGAAGCGATCAGACAGCAGATTGCTTCTGCTGTGGATATTATTATTCATTTGTCGCGCCTTCGTGACAGATCGAGAAAGACGATGGAGATCACGGAAGTGGTTGGATATGAAAATGGGAAGATTATCCTGAATCCGCTGTATGTGTTTGAAGAAGACGAAAACAGTACACTTGAAAAAGTGTCCGGGAAGCTGGTGAGGACGGAAAATGAAATGAAAAATACATTTAAGTTACAGCTTTCGGGGATAAAAACGGAAATATAAGGGAGTGAATTTCGATGGCTAAAAAGAAAAAAATACAGGAACCGGAGTTTATTAATTCACCTTTAAATAATCCTTTGCCTAATTATGCCGTATATGTAATGAGCAAGAGTGAAAGTTTTGTTGTTCATCTTATATCATTTGTCGCTGGAGGATTAGTTGCGTTAATATTCTATGGAAATCTGTTTATGATTGATGGATTTGCAACTCTTGCGACATACATATCTAATATAGTAGTTTTTGTCATACTGGGATTTGGGGCAATTAAATTTATAGTTCCAATGTATAAAAAAAGATGTCTTGACAAGAGAAGAAATATACTTAAACGTCAATTTAACGATATGTTGGAGTCATTGGCTGCATCGTTTTCTTCAGGTAGTAATGTTCAAATGGCGTTTGAGGCTGCATTAGAGGATCTTAAAATGCAGTATTCGCCGAAAGATTATATCGTCAGAGAGATGGAAGAAGTAATCAACGGTATGAGACAAAATATTAATGTAGAGATAATGTTAGACAATTTTGGAAAACGAAGTGGTAATGAAGATATTGTAAGTTTTGCCGATGTGTTCTCGGTATGTTATAGAAAAGGCGGAAATATGAATTCTGTTATTCAGCGCACCCATAGTATTATAAGTGAAAAAATGTCTGTTGCAGATGAAATTGAAACGAAACTCACTTCGAACAAAATGCAGCATAATGTTATGAGTGTAATGCCAATAGTTGTTGTTGCTATGCTTCGATTTACCAATGAAGCTTTTGCTGCTAATTTTGCAACACCTGTTGGCGTGATAGTTAATACGATAGCAATTGGTATTTTTATAGGTGCATATATTTATGGCACTAAAATTGTTGATGTGAAGGAGTGATATTATGATCATAAATTTAATTCTTTTAATATTAGCCTCATTTTCAACATTATTGGTTATTATCCATTTAGCGAAAGGAAAACAATATACATTTTTGGTTGAAAATCTTGATTCATCAGAGTATTTCTTAAAAGATTTTTATATAATAGGTTTTTCTTTAAATAACACAAAAGTATTTCACCTTAGAGGAAAAATCGAAAGAGACTTGAAAAAATATGCAAAATTAGTGTGGGATAATATTTACTATGAGTATTATGCAAATTTAGCATGGGCTCAATTTCTTTCGCTTTCTTTATTAGTTTTAAGTATTGCTTTGATTTTAAGTACATTTATCGGTGGAGAAGCATCGGTTTTTGTTCTTGGCATTGCAATTTTATTTATTATGGCAATTTGGAATTTATCAATATCCAAAATGAAAGAATCTGTTGAAGCACGCAGGGATGAGTGCGTTCTTGAATTCCCTAATATGGTTTCAAAACTTTCTTTGCTCATTAATTCAGGTATGGTACTAAGGGAAGCGTGGTATCTTGTCGCAAATGGCAAGGAAGGTGCATTATACGAATTAATGAAAAAAACATGTGAATGTATGGATAACGGATATTCTGATGCCGCAGCTATACATAAATTTGGTGTTTTATCTGATTCTATTGAAATTAAAAAATTTACAAGTGCCATGGTTCAAGGCATAGAAAAAGGAAATAGTGAACTTGCAGATTTTCTTATGTCTCAGGTATCGGAGCTGTGGGCACATAAAAGACAAGTAGCGTTGCAAAAAGGTGAAATTGCAGCTGGTAAACTGATAATTCCTCTTGGGTTAATGTTTGGTGGAATAATAATGATCATTGTTGCAGCTGCAATGCAAAGTATGTCATTCTGATTTATTCGCTATTGCGATTAAATAAACAACTCAGAAAGGAGATAAAAGGATGAAACTCATGAACAAAGTGGATCTGCTTATGATTAAAACTAAACTTAAACTTGATTCTTTTTTTCATGATGAGAAAGGGGATACTAACTTCATCTCCATTCTTGTTATTTTAGGAATTGTACTTGCTTTGGCAGGGATATTTCTTGGATTCAAGGATCAGGTTCTTGGTTGGGTTGATACTAACATTGGCGATTTCTTTTCAAAAAGTGGTGGTCGTTAGAGCGACTAAAAACTGGATGCAGGGATCCCCGAATTTATGGTTATCGGGGATTCCTGATATTTCTCTTAAAAACTAAAGGAGTGATACTATGGCTTTAGTTATTACTACAATTATATATACGCTTGTTTCGATTGCAGTTATCACGGTTATGAAGATTGAAACCAATAAAAGATTGAGTAGTATTCAGCTCTGTGAGGACGATGAAAAAAATATTGATGGGACATTGTATAAATTAAATAGAAAGTCGATATTTGTTTTTGGCATTCTTGTTTGTTTTTCGGCTTTGTGTGGTTATACAATTTCGAAAAATACAATATCAATTTTAGCAAATATTCAAATAGGAGTTTGCTATATGGCGGCACTTGCAGCAGCTATTATAGATATTAAAACAAAAGTGATACCGAATTTTATACCTGTTTCTTTAGTATGTATCCGTGTATTGATATTTATATATGAAATAATGTTTACAGATTCAGCACTAAATTATTTGGTGAGTTCACTAATAGGATGTTTTTTATGTACATTGTTATTGATTATTGCTAACAAAATTTCTAAAGGTGGAATCGGTGGTGGAGATATAAAACTTTTAGCTTGCATAGGATTAATGTCTGGAGTGTATGTGGTATTTTCGACATTATTATTTTCATTGCTGGCGTGCATAGTAGTTTCAGTATTTTTATTGTTTTTCAGAAAGAAAACAATGAATGATCATTTGCCGTTTGGCCCATTTATATATTTAGGAATAACGATAATGTGTTTATTTACTCTATATTAAACGTTAGGTGGTAACAAATAATGAAAGCATCCAAAATAATTATACCGGTTATATTAATTGTGATTCTATGTCTATCTTGGTATTCTTTTTTGTCAGGAACAATAAATACATATACAGACTATCGTGCATGCACAGATGAGGCAGAAAAAAGCATTGAGGCAGGTTTGTATGAGCAAGCAATAGAATATTATAAGAAATCTCTTGAATATAAACGTTCAGAGGAAACATATCAAAAAATTAAAGAATCCTATGACCGATTATATGAAGAAGAACATACAACCTATATTAGGAATTTATATCTTGAAGATATGGCGATTGCATCAAATGAGTTTCCTAAAAATGCACTATTTTGGGAAAAACAAATTGAACTTTATATAGATGGATTAAATTATTCAAAGGCTTATTCTACTGTTAAGCAAGCACGTAATTATGGCGCTTCAAGCAAAATGTTAGATAAGCAATATAATACATTACTTTATATGGTGCGTACCGATTATAAGTTGTATACAGATTATAAAACTGCACTGAATGGATATATTTCTGTATTTGATGGAAATGTATGGACGGTGTTAGATGAATCAGGAAATGCAATTACAGGACAGTATAAGCTTATTGGTTTAATTAATGATGATGGTAAGGGATTATATACCAATGATGTAGATACGAGAATTCTGGATTCAAAGGAAATCACAAGAGCACGCTTTAATATTGACGTTGAGGATGCAGGATATTATAACGAGAAATCAGATTTAATTCCGGTTAAAATTAATGGCAAGTGGAAATATATGAACTCAAAAGGTTCTTTTATAGGCAAGGAATATGAGATAGCTGGAAGCTTTTATAATAATAAGGCAGTTGCTTATACTAGTGAAAAATGGAATATGATTGATAATACTGGTAAGGAATCGGAACTTGAAGGAATTGAAGATATTAAACTTGACTTATATGGTTGTCATAATCAGAACGGCATTATAATTGCAAAAGAATCGGGCAAATATTCTTTTTATGATGAAAACTTTGAGAAAACAAGCGACTTTTCGGCAGACGACATGGATATTTGTGTGGATGGAAAAACAGTAGCATTTAAGAAAGATGATAAATGGGGATTTGTTGAAGTCAGTGGCAAAATTATTATAGAGCCTCAATATACAAAAGCAAGAAGTTTCGCGAATGGATATGCAGCGGTATGTAATGAAAATGATTTGTGGGGATTCTTGAACGATAAAAATGAATTATGCATTGATTATACGTATAGGGATGCTCCAGATGAATTTAAATAGATATGAAGAGGCAAATCATAATGACAGCTGTTAGTGATGGCTTTTTTTCAGTGTGGACGAATGTTTTTACAGAAGAACCACAGATTCTATCAGCATTAATTGAAAATTTTCCAGGAACAAATAAATTAAAAAGTCTCAGTATAAGATAATCTGACAGATTTTTGCAGATTATTTTGTACCGGGACTTTTTTAGTAACGTAAATCGTTCCGAGATATACCTGGTATCTCTGGATATACCAGAGAATAAGTATACGAAAGGAAAAACTTATTCTGATTCAGAAGAAGGAATGGGGGAAACAATGAAAGAACAATGAAAGGATTTAAAGTAATCGAAGTAAAACGCAGTATTTTTGAGGATAATGATGCAGATGCAAACAGACTTCGCGAGGAATTAAAGGAAGAGGGAACTTTTTTATTAAATCTGATGTCTTCACCTGGAGCAGGCAAGACAACAACTTTAAAGCGTACGATCGCCATGTTGAAGGATGAGCTTAAGATCGGTGTCATGGAAGCGGATATTGATTCAGACGTGGATGCACAGGCAATCACAGAGACAGGAGTGCGTGCCATTCAGATCCATACCGGAAGCACAAAGAATGCAATGATCCTTTCCGTTCCGGAAGGAGATGACAAACCATTAAAATACCCGCTCATGTTTTCAATCTGCGATGTCGTATTGATCAATAAATGTGACACACTCAGTGTTTTTGATGACTTTGACAAAGATGCAGTAAAAGAACGGATTCTGAAATTAAATCCAAAGGCAGAGATTTTCTTTGTCTCTGCAAAAACAGGGGAAGGATTTGAAGACTGGGCAAACTGGATCCGCCGTGAGGTAAGACATATCAGGCCTAGCGAAGAGGCATTTAACGCATGAGCCGCCTGCCGCTTGAAAAAGTGACACCGATGGTACCGGAAGGCGGAGCAGGGATGTGCAGATGATCCGGAAAGCTGGTGTATCGCAGTCGGTGGTGATGTGTATACAGAGCCGAAATTTGCAATTGATGCGAAGCTTATTTTTACAGAAGAACAGGTAAAATCGGAGACAGCAGGAAGTGATGAAAAAGCCGAGTGAGGTTCAGTAGATTATTTCCTACAGGACAAGGGCTTTTGGTCAGAAAAAAATAGTAATGGGAGAAAGTAATGCACGAATTAGGTATTGTAGTACATGTGATGCGAATGGTAGAGGAAGTTGCCGAAGAGAATCAACTTACAGAGATTAAATCTGTGACCTGTGAAATCGGGGAAGTGAGCGGTGTTGTGCCGGAATACCTGACAGATTGCTGGGGGTATGCAAGAAAGAAATCCGGGCTTTTGAAAGACTCAGAATTGAGAACAGAGATCATACCGGGCGTGACAGTATGTGAGGACTGTGGAAAGACATATTCCACAGTCCAATATGCCAAAATATGTCCGTATTGTGGCAGCAGTGCGACGTATCTTCTTGAAGGAAACGGATTCAGCATTAAGGAGATTGAAGGAGCGTAGAGAAAAAAATTGCAGAAATGATTGACATATATAGACTGCCGATATATTATATAGATAACCGATATATAGAGTATCTATATATTGGATATATAAATGTTGTGAAATGCAGCAGATGCATGGAACAAAGGAAAGAGAGGAACAATCTATGGCAGTCGATAAGTCACTGATATCAGGAAGCATGACGATGCTTATTTTAAAGCTTTTATCCGAGAAGGATATGTATGGCTACGAGATGATCGATACATTGCGACAGAAGTCCGAGAATGTATTCGAGTTAAAAGCAGGAACACTTTACCCGCTTTTACATGGACTCGAAGAGAAGGGGCTCCTCACCGTATATGAGAAAGAATGCACCGGGAAAGTCCGTAAATATTACAGCATTACCAGAGAAGGAAAGCATCTGTTAAAGCAGAAGCAGGAAGAGTGGAAAGAATACCAGACTGCTGTGACCAATGTACTGGCAATGGAGGTGTGACAGATGGAAGAATATTTGAAGAATTTGTTAGACCAGATCCGTTGCAAAAAAGCACATGCGGCAATCCGTGAGGAATTAGAAAGCCATATATCCGATCAGATCGAAGATAATATGGAAGCCGGAATGACAAGAGAGGAAGCAGAGAAGGCGGCTGTTTGTGATATGGGAGACCCGGTGACTACCGGAATCTCGCTGGATCAGATACACAGACCAAAGATGGCATGGCAGATGATCGCACTTATGGCAGTGATCATGCTTGCAGGAGTATTAATCCATTGGATGATGGGTGCACCAGTGGCATGTATGCAGACTATTTCAGGATTTTGTCTGATGCTTTTTATCTGTCATCTGGATTATACAAGGATTGCAGCAATTGCAAAAGTGATCGCTGCAGGAATTATCCTGGTTGGTATCTATGCTTTATTTTTTGGAGTCACGTTTGGTGGAAAGATCTGGGTAGCCAGTCTGTTATGGCTTAGAATATCGATGTTTTCTTTTCTTATGTTGTATGTCCCGGTATATGGAGCAATTCTTTACTCTTATTATGGGGAAGGATATAAGGGACTGGTAAAAGCAGCTTTATGGGCAGTGCCACCGCTTTTTATCGCATTAAGACTGCCAAGCCTTACTCTGTTTGTGATCCTGTTCGTATGCATGGTGAGCCTTCTGATACTTGGTATTGCCCAAAACTGGTTTCAGGTGAACCGGAAGGGCGTACTGACGGTGATTGGAGCAGTATTTCTGGTTTTGCCGATGCCGGGCATCCTGTTGATCGCAAATGCACCTTATCAGATAGACAGGATTCGTAATTTCCTGACAGGAGATGTCGAGTGGAATTATGTGCCACGCGCCTTAAAAGACTGTTTTGCGAACAGCATCCTTGTAGGAAATGGAGTGGAGGAGTTAAAGACAACACTTCCGGATTATAACAATAATTTTATCCTCGCCTATCTGACGGGAACTTATGGTTATATCGCCTGTATCGCAATCTGTGCAGTGCTGGCATTACTTGTATTTGCCATTTTTTCTACCGTATTCCATCAGAAGAACCAGCTTGGCATGATGATGGGATTTGGAAGCGGAATGATCCTTTTTACCAATATAGCGATCAATCTGTTGGAGAATTTTGGGATTCTCCCAACTTCCCAGACATTTCTTCCATTTTTCTCTAAGGGAGGAAGCTGTATGTACGTATGCTACATTTTAATGGGAGTTATCCTTAGTGTTTATCGATATAAAGATGTGTATTCAGTACATCTGCCAAAGCAAAAAGGCAGAGCCAGACTGCCGAAGGTACGTCTGATTATCGAGTAAGAAGCAGGATATGGTATATGGAATCTGATGCAGTCGGAGATGATAATAAGATAATAAAAAACAGTAAAAAAATGATATGTCTTTGTCCATCAGACAGTTGACATATCATTTTTTTGTGAAACAATTGACGATTGTTGTGTTTTATATTTAAGAAATTAAGCTTCTGCTTTTGCTTTCTTTCCAAAAAGTTTTTTGAGGCAGCTTAATGCCACAAGAACACCAAGTACCATAAGAAGGATAGCAACCACAAACTGAAGTCCGTCTACAAGAAGTGTTGCATTACCACTCATGAAGCTGCCGACAAGTGCGATCGTTTTCTGAACCAGAGCAGTGAAAGTAACGGCTAACATTACAAACATTGGAATATAAAGTGTCCAGCCGGTACGGCCTGTTGTTTTTAAGAAAACAGCAAGAGCAATCAATACGAGGGCTGCAAGTAACTGGTTTGCTGATCCAAACAGCGGCCATACATTGCTGTATCCGCCAAGTGTTAATAAGTATCCGAAGAATAATGTGATCACAGTAGCAAAATACTTGTTGGTAAGCACACGCTGTACCGGAGTCATAGTTGCCGGATCAGTAGAATCTCCATAGAATAATTCCTGGAAAGACATACGTCCGATTCTGGCAACGGAGTCAAGTGATGTCAGGGCAAGTGCAGATACACACATAGTCATAAATACAGTTGCAACGGAGACAGGAACACCAAGTTTTTCAAGGAATCCTGCAACACCGGAAGAAAAGATAGAGAACGGTGTTCCGTCCGGTTTTGTTCCGTTGACGGCAACGGCACCGACAACGACTAAGGATACGATACCAAGTAAGGATTCTACGACCATTGCACCATAGCCAACCATTGGCATATCTTTTTCATTGCTGATCGTTTTTGAGGATGTTCCGGAAGATACAAGGCTGTGGAAACCGGAGACGGCACCGCAGGCAATCGTAACAAATAAAGTAGGGAACAAACTGCTTCCTCCTACATTAAATCCGCTGAAAGCATTTAACTGCATGGTCGGATGTGCAACAACGACACCGACAACTGCACCGATGATCATACCAAGCAACATGAAAGTTGTCATATAGTCTCTAGGCTGCATTAAAAGCCACATTGGCATGACGGATGCAAGGAAAAGGTAAGCCATTACAATGTAGATCCAGGCTGTTTTTGTTGTACAGATCGGGAACTTCATACCAACTGCAAACATCACAACTAAAAGAGCGATAGCAACAACTGCTTTTACAACTTCGTTCATTTTTCCAACATGCTTCTGGATAACACCGAAGATAACAGCTACAACGATGAACAGCATGGAAATGGAAGCAGCAGCAGAATTTGCATAGGAGGTTGCTTCTGTCATGCCCTCAACTCCGGTTCCAACGAATGTTCCGGCAACCATATCTGTAAATGCGGCGATAACCAATAAAGTAAATAACCAGCAGAATAACATGAAAAGCTTTCTTCCTGTTTTTCCGATGTATTTTTCAATGATCATACCCATTGATTTTCCTTCATTTTTAACAGAGGCATATAAAGCACCGAAATCCTGAACTGCACCGAAGAAAAGACCTCCGATGATCAGCCAGAGTAATACCGGAACCCAGCCAAAAACAGATGCAAGGATTGGACCGGTGACAGGACCTGCACCAGCAATGGAAGAAAACTGGTGTGAGAATACGGTGAATTTGGAGGAAGGAACATAATCTTCCCCGTCTTCGTGTGTGTAAGCAGGGGTTTTTGCATTTGGGTCGATTCCCCATTTCTTTGCAAGCCAGCGACCATAGAAGAGGTAGCCTGCGCCAAGTGCAACGATACCGATTAAAACAATAACTAAACCATTCATAACTTTTTTCCGCCTTAAGGCGGCTCCTTTCTGAAAATGTATTTTTTCTGGGAACAAAATACATTGTGTCAAAGCTGGTAGTGAAATTTTGAAAAATAACAAAAATCTTTGCAGAGTGCTTTTAACTTTATAGGAATTTTATTTTGTAATTTCTGCAAAATAAAAAAACCCTCATCTTCAGATATGCTAAGATATCTCAAAGACGAAGGCTTAAGCTTCCGCGTTACCACTTTGTTTGCCGTAAAAAAACGACCTCTCTGTCTTATCTTTGTGGGTAAATGCCTACAACAATAAGCTTCTAAATAACGGTAGAATACCGGTGACACCTACTAAGTAAAATTCAGTGCACTGCTCGCAGAGGATAGTTCCTGAAACTGTATACTGTCTCGCACCAGCCGACAGCTCTCTGTCATACAGGTGATTCAGATAACCCTGTTCTGTTCGTTGCATTTTGTTCTCTGTTTGAATAACAAAATAGCACTTTGGTTTGGTAAAGTCAATGGTCGATTTTTAATCTGTTTTATTGATTTATTTTATTGTTACTGTTCACTCGAACCTCGTTCAAGTATCTTTTATTCTGCATTTAAAGAACTCATATAGTCTGTAACGGAATCCAGATTTGCGTAAATGGTTTCCATAGGTTTGTTTGCCTCATAAGCACGGTATCCGGAATAGCCTGCCCATCCTACGATAGCAACAGCTACAACGCATCCTGCAATATAACCGGTGATACGCACTCTCTTTTCTTTTGCCATGATTTTTTTACGGTTCTTTTTTTCTTCTTTATAACGATCTACTTTTGCCTGACTCATGATAAATCTCCTAACTTTTTAAACTTTCTTTACTATACTGCATTTTTGGAGAAAAATCAATGCAAATTGGCATCAGGCAGCAGTTTTAAAATCGACGACGGCAATTTCTGTCAGCATGGATTACGTTGAGAGGTAATGGTTATAACTTGCACTTTATAGGAAAATTAGGTAGAATAGAAACGTTGAATCGTGTATGACTTCATGCAGAGAGTGACTGCAATTGTTAGAAAGTGATTCAACAATAGTTAAGTGAAAATGCAACAGAAAGATGGGGATAAAAGATGAGTCTTGCAGACAAGATTTTTGTAGATATGTGCAAAGATATTTTAGAGAACGGAACAAGCACAGAGGGCGAGAAAGTCCGCCCACACTGGGAAGATGGAACGAGTGCCTATACGATCAAGAAGTTTGGCGTTGTGAACCGCTATGATCTTTCCAAAGAGTTTCCGGCAATTACATTAAGAAAAACAGCAATTAAGACCTGTACGGAAGAAATGCTCTGGATCTGGCAGAGAAAATCCAATAATATTCACGATTTAAACAGTACCGTATGGGATGAATGGGCAGATGAGAACGGTTCAATTGGAAAAGCATATGGTTATCAGCTTGGCGTGAAGCACCAGTATAAAGAGGGTATGATGGATCAGGTAGACCGTGTGATCTATGATCTGAAAAATAACCCATTCAGCCGTCGTATCATGACGAATATTTATGTGCATCAGGATCTGCATGAGATGAATTTATATCCGTGTGCCTACAGCATGACCTTTAATGTGACACACAAAGAGGGCGATGAAAAACTGACGTTAAATGCGATTTTAAACCAGCGTTCCCAGGATGTGTTAGCTGCAAATAACTGGAATGTATGCCAGTATGCAGTGTTAATGCATATGTTAGCGCAGGTATGCGATATGCAGGTTGGCGAGTTAGTGCATGTGATTGCAGATGCTCATATTTATGACCGTCATATCCCGGTCATTAAGGAACTGATCGAGAGAGAGCAGCATCCGGCGCCAAAATTCACATTAAACCCGGAAATCAAAGATTTTTATCAGTTTACGACAAAGGACATTACCATTGAGGATTATGTGACGGGACCGCAGATCAAAAATATTCCGATCGCAGTTTAAGCCTGACTGGAATATTTTATGAAAGGATAAAAGACAGGATAAAATAACATGGCACTGACAGGTGATACAGAGTGAAAAGTTGGAGGAAATATGAATTTAATCGCAGCTGTAGATAAAAACTGGGCAATTGGATGTAAGAATAAACTGCTGGTGAGCATCCCGGCAGACATGAAGTTTTTCCGTGAGACGACAACCGGAAAAGTGGTTGTCATGGGAAGAAAAACGTTGGAGAGTTTTCCAAATGGACAGCCTCTCAAAAAAAGAGTGAACATCGTGCTGACGCATGATAAAAATTTTAAGGCAGGCGATGCCATTATCGTTCATTCCATGGAAGAACTTAAGAAAGAACTGGAAAATTATCCGAGTGAAGATATTTACGTGATCGGCGGAGAAACAATCTACAAGCAGCTCTTAGATGACTGTGACGTGGCGCATATCACAAAGATCGATTACGCATTTGAAGCAGATGCGTATTTCCCGAATCTGGATGAAAAGCCAGAGTGGAAAATCACGCAGGACAGTGAGGAACAGACGTATTTTGATCTGGAATATTATTTTTATAAATATGAGAGAATTAAATAATATCAACAAAGTTGTTAAAATATATCATACAAAAAAGATGAAAATTGATTTATAATTTCTAAAACCCAGACAGAGAGACTGCTGGGTTTTACCTTTACTTGAACGAGGAGTTTCCTGATAGGAAAAAGAAAAAAATGGAAAATTTTATCTATAGTATTAATGTGACAATGCCTATTTTTCTAGTGATGGTCATTGGTTATATTTTAAAACAGATTGGAATGTTAAATGATAATTTTGTCACAGTGGCAAATAAATTTAATTTCAAGGTGACACTTCCATTTATGCTATTTAAGGATATTGCAGGCGTTGATATTAAGCAGGTGTTTGACATTAAATATGTACTCTTTTGCGCAATCGTAAGCACGATTTGTTTCTGGACTGTCTGGGGAGTGGCAAAGATTCTCGTCAGGGATAAAACGATCCGCGGAGCATTCGTGCAGTCCTCTTTCCGGGGAAGTGCAGCCGTTATGGGACTTGCATTTATCCAGAATATTTATGGTGCATCTGCAATGGGACCGCTTATGATAGTCAGCGCTGTGCCTCTTTATAACATTTTTTCAGTAATCGTGCTTACCTTTGAGGCAAACGATCATACGGGAATTGACAGGAAAGAAAAGATCAGACAGGCAGGCATTAATATTTGTAAGAATCCAATCATTTTAAGTATTCTGGCAGGTCTGATCGCTGCACTGCTTGGGATTCATTTTCCAACGCTGGTCGATAAAACGATCAGCAATGTGGCACAGATGGCAACACCGCTTGCACTGATCACGATCGGTGCAGGATTTGAGGGAAGAAAAGCGTTAGCGAAGATCGCACCGACTATGGTGGCGTCTACGATCAAACTGGTGTTACAGCCACTCGTTTTCCTGCCGGTTGCAGCATGGATGGGATTTACAGGGGAGAAGATGATCGCAATTCTGATCATGCTGGCATCCCCTACAACACCAAGCTGTTATATTATGGCAAAGAGCATGAATAATGATGAGGTGCTGACTGCCAGTGTCATTGTGACAACAACACTCATGGCGGCATTTACACTGACCGGCTGGATTTTCTTACTGAAAACATTAGGGTATATCGGTTAGCGGATTAGAAGAAGTATTAGAGATATAAGATAGAGAGGTAAGACAAAGAGATGGATATTGCAGGTAGAAAATTATTTGTAAAGGCGTTACAGGAAGAGGGTGTCGATACCATTTTCGGCTATCCGGGCGGAACGGTAACAGACCTTTTTGACGAATTATATAAGCAGGATGAGATTGAAGTTGTCTTACCGAGACATGAACAGGGACTTCTCCACGAGGCAGAGGGATACGCAAAATCAACCGGAAAAGTGGGCGTGTGTCTGGTGACAAGTGGTCCGGGTGCAACGAATATCATGACCGGACTTGCGGATGCGCATTATGACAACATCCCGTTAGTCTGTTTTACCGGACAGGTACCGTTAAGCCTGATCGGAAATGATGCCTTTCAGGAGGTAGACATTGTCGGAATGACAAGAAGCATCACAAAGTACGGCGTGACGGTCAGGGATCGGAAAGATCTTGGAAAAATCATTAAAATGGCATTCCACATTGCGAGCACCGGAAAGCCGGGACCGGTTTTGATCGACCTTCCGAAGGATATCCAGACAGCGAGCGGACCGGCAGAATACCCGGAGAGTGTGCAGATCCGTGGATACAAGCCGAATGAGAGCGTACATATCGGACAGCTGAAAAAAGCATATAAGCTGTTCAAGTCAGCGAAGAAACCATTGATTTTGGCTGGCGGCGGTGTGAATATCGCAAAAGCCAACGATCTGATGAAAGAATTTGCGGAGAAAATGAATGTTCCGGTTGTGACGACCATTATGGGAAAGGGTGCGATCCCGACCACACATCCGCTTTATATTGGAAATACCGGAATGCATGGAAAGTATGCGTGCAACAAAGCAGTCAGTGAGTGTGATGTGCTATTTTCCATTGGAACGAGATTTAATGACAGGATCACCGGAGATCTGAATGAGTTTGCACCCAAAGCAAAGATCGTACACATCGATGTGGATACAGCATCTATTTCCAGGAATGTTGTGGTAGATGTTCCAATCGTTTCAGATGCGAAGCTTGCCTTAGAAAAGTTATTAGAATGGGCGGAGCCGAAGGATACGGCAGCATGGCAGGAGAAAATTAAAGCGTGGGATGAAAAGAATCCACTTGAGATGCGCAGAGACCGTGGCATGACACCGCAGATGATCATGGAACACATTAATAATACATTTGATGAGGCGATTTTTGTCACGGATGTCGGACAGAACCAGATGTGGGCAACGCAGTATTTAGATATTGATGAAAAACGTCAGATGATCACTTCCGGCGGACTTGGAACGATGGGATTTGGGTTCCCGGCAGCAATCGGTGCGAAGATCGGAAACCGCGACAAAGAAGTTGTCTGTGTTACCGGTGACGGCGGTTTTCAGATGAATATTCAGGAAATGGCAACGGCAATCGTACAGGGTACACCGGTGATCATCTGTCTGCTGAACAACCAGTATCTTGGCATGGTCCGCCAGATGCAGCAGCTTTTCTATGGAAAACGTTATTCTGCTGTATGTCTTAGAAAGAGAAGAAGCTGCCCGGCAAACTGCAAGGGACCAAACGAAGCGTGCCCGCCATACACACCGGATTTTATTGCGCTTGCAAAAAGCTATGGGGCACATGGCATCCGTGTAGAAAAAGAAGAGGACATTCAGGCTGCTTTAGATGAGGCAAGAACTTATCAGGATGCACCAACCATCATTGAATTTTTGATCTCCTCGGACGAGATAGTTCTTCCGATGGTAAAAGGTGGAAATCCAATGAGTGAGATGATCTTAAAATAAGAAAGCAGACAACGTGCCCTATGAACAAAAGACAGGAAGTTTCCTGTCCTCGGATGAATGTGGACATAGGCAGAAAGGGATAATATGAAAGATAGATGGATTGCATTATATGTAGAAAATCAGGTTGGTGTTTTAGCGAAAGTTTCCGGTCTTTTTTCCGGAAAATCTTACAATCTGCAGAGCCTGACCGTTGGTACGACAGAGGATGAAACGGTTTCCCGGATGACGATCTGTGTTACCAGTGATGATATTACTTTTGAACAGATTAAAAAGCAGTTAAACCGTATGGTTGAAGTTATTAAAGTAATTGATCTGACAGATGTGCCGATTCATATGAAGGAGATTTTGTTTGCAAAGGTTCTTCGTGTGAATGCAGCCGAGAAAGAGGAAGTATTCCAGATCGCGCAGGTGTTTAATGTGCAGGTTGTGGATATCGGCAATGACAGTGTATTGTTGGAATGTAAATTGACAGCGCGCAGGAACAATGAACTGATCGCCCTGTTAAAATCAAAATTTAAGACAATCGAGGTAGTACGTGGTGGAGCAGTCGCAATTGAATCCATTAGTACGAGCTGCCGGTAAGATAAGAAAGCTATCATGTTTTTACATGGTAGTTTTTTCTTTGTGGCAAATATTAAAAATTTAGAAAATAATAGTAAAAGTAATGTACAACTTAAATACCCTGTGATATAATAAAAATGTTTTGAAATGTAGTATTAAAAACTACATTAAAAACACAGAGATATGATTCATAGTTTTTAGATTGAAAAATAACTGTGTGGTAAGAACACAATCGAAATAAAGAAAACGAGGTATTTATAATGCAGAAAAAAGTACAGATCATCAGTGACGGTTCTCTGGATCTTCCACAGGAACTGACAAAGGAGAAGGATATAGAAGTAGTCCCATTTTATGTTTCCTTTGACAGTCAGACCTACAAAAAAGAAATGGTGGAACAGGATGTCAGGGAATTTTATCAGGAGATGGTGGATCATCCGACTGTTTTCCCGAAGACATCCATGCCATCCGTGAATGATTTTTATGAATTGTTCAAAAAACATGCCGAGGAGAATCTTCCGGTGATCTGTATCTGTATCACCAGAAAATTCAGTGGCTCCTTACAGTCAGCAACAACAGCAAAGGATATGGTGTTAGAGGATATTCCGGATGCACAGATCACGGTCATTGACTCTACGGTCAATACTGTGCTGCAGGGGTTATATGTATTAGAGGCGTGCAGACTGCGTGATATGGGATTAGAGTATCAGCAGATCGTGGATGCGTTGCTTCCAATCCGTGAGACAGGAAGAATTTTTTTCACGATCGGAAGTATTGACTATTTAAAACATGGCGGAAGGATTGGCAAATTAGCCGGGATTGCAGCCAGTGCATTAAAAATCAAACCGCTGATCACGTTAAAAGAAGGCGAGATCTTTAATTCCGGCATTACAAGAAATCGTCTCAAATCCATGAAAAAAGTCGTGGATATGACAAGGGAATATTTAGATGAAGTCAATGCAAAACCGGGAGAGTACAGCTTCTGCATCGGTTATGGATATGATCATAATGAAGCTTTAGAATTTCGAGAGATGTTAAAGGATCTGATCAAAGAACGTCTTGGAATTGATGAGATCGGCATTTACCAGATTGGAGCAACCATTGGAGTGCACACAGGACCATATCCGATTGGGATTGGAATTATCAAACATGCAGAACCAGAAGTCTAGCAGCACGAAAAAGAGAATATATGATTGACAATAAAAAATTCGCCTTGGCGCCTATCGGTGCGTCAGGGCGAATTTTTCGTAATCATTTAATGGTAATGGCTTGGAGAAGTAATATCCCTGAATATCATCACAATGAAGATTTTCGAGGAATTTTACCTGGGAAGCTGTCTCAACACCTTCCGCGGTGATTGACATTCCAAGATTTTGTAATAACAGAGTGATCTGCTGGAGCAGCTTTTCGCCATTCGGATCACCGATATAATCAATTAAGCTCTTGTCGAGTTTGATCGTATCAAAGTGCATCTCGTTCAAAGAGGAAAGGGAAGAATAACCGCTTCCAAAATCATCTAACAGCAATGTGAAGCCGGCTTCGTGGAACTGATCGATCAGGGAAGCAATATCGCTGTTGTCAATCGTGGCACTTTCTGTGATCTCAAGAGGAACATATTTTGGATCCAGATGATAGGAATCTAAAATATCGCGGTATTTTTCTACAATGTTACTGAAATACAGGCTGATTCTGGAAATATTCACAGAAACAGGGAACATTGGGAAACCGGAATCCTGCCATTTTTCCTGCTGGTTACAAACTGCGCGGAATACATATTCATCTAATGCAGTGATGTTGCCGTCCCGTTCAAAGAGCGGAATGAATTTTGCAGGGGAGAGCAGTGTGCCGTCTGGACGCTGCCAGCGGATCAAAGCCTCAGCGCCAAGGATGTGCGCGGTCTGCGGGTCAACCTTTGGCTGATACCAGATGTGGAATTCTCCATTCTGGATCGCATTTTCAAAATGATCTTCAATCTGTTTATTTTCCAGAATCTGATTCATATTGATCTCATCATAGAAAGCATAATGGCGGCTGCGATTGCCTTTTATAATGTGTTTTGCCTGAACTGCTTTTCCATAATTCTGTTCGACTTCCTGATGATCTGAAGTCTCGTAAATTCCAAAAAGAGGGAAAATACGTGGGATATTCAGTTCGACAGATAACGCTTCAAGGTCTTTGCAGATCTCCTGCAATCTTGGCTCCAAAGATGTCTTATCTTTATCCCAGAAGATGACAAGAAAACGGTCGGCATCGATTCTGGCAAAGAACTCGTCTCTTTTAAGATGAGACTGCAACACTTTGGAGACAGACTGTAAGGTTTCATCTCCTTTTACAATACCACAGGTGCTGTTGATCAGTTTAAAATCCTGCAGATCGATCGCAGCGTAAAAGCCATGATTTTCGGACTGGGACAGCATTTTCTGTTTGAACCGTGCATAGTTGTCAGCACCGGTAAGCTGGTCTGTATAGGCAAGTTTTCGTAGTTGTTCCTGTTTTAAGCTGATGCCGTACATATAAATGAGCAGTCCGCAGATAAGGACAAGAATCAAAATCAGGATCAGAATACGCACATGACCGAGAATATCGCTTGTCCTGCTGATCAGTACGGATTCCGGGGCAATCGTGAAAACAAACCACTGGCGGTCTGATCTTATGTTATCGAGAGGAACCGCCTGATAATAGTATTTCTGATCGTCACCAAAGAACTCGCCGGAACCGCTTTCTTTTACGGCAAGAAGATTTTTCATGTGTTCGGACTGTGTATCAGTCTGCGCAGATGACTGGGAAAAATAATCAAAAATATTATCAACATTCTGCAAAAATGCCGGAGCATTGTTGGAACAAACAATCACCTCACCGGTCTTTGACACGATACAGCTGAATCCTTCTCCGTTAAAGGATTCTACACTGAGAAGATCCTGAAACTGCTTTGTGCGGTAGGTTGCAAATAAAACACCATAGACAGAGCCGTTCTGATAAACAGGAACACTGAATACACTAATTGGTTCCTTGGAACCAATATGATCCTGCAGAGTGGAAGTCACACCGCTGATTCCCTTCATTCCGTCGTGAAAAAATTCACGTTCCGAGAGATCCTGCGTGTAACCGTCTGTTGTTATAACATGTCCGTTTGCAGCGATAAAACCGATCCGCTTGAACTGGTAAATGTCGACAAAGGAACAATATTGTTTGATTGAGGACAGATCCTCAAATGAGGCTGGATCTGAAGTATCTGCAATGCTGTATAAAAGGTCGAATTTATCTTTGATCTCCTGATAGACAATGACGGCGTTCTGGTTTGCCACATCGTGCAGTGTATTTTGCATTTCCAAGTTCACGTCTTGATTGATCTGGCGTGAGGTATGGAAAATGGAGGTCAGAATCACCAGTAATGCTGCGGTAAATAATAGGATATAATATAGGGTTGCTCTTTTGTGTTTCATATAAATCCTCACTTCCGGGTTGAAAAGTTAAGCTCGTTTTTGGATTTTTTTATGAATTCCTATGTAGAATAATTCGAAAGAATTCGTTATTTCTTAATATTACATTCATTTTAGACTCTTTTTAGCAGAAATGCAACGACAGATGAAGAAAATAAAAAAATTACGGAACATGTTTGGAGCAAATTCCGTAATTTTTTCATGTCAGAACAGGATTTCAGAATAGAAATGCTTTAGATTGGATTAGCAAATATCTTCCTGCCTGTAATAGTTCAAAAACAGCTCTGCAAGATTTCCATTTAATTTCACACCAAGGAAAGTTAAAGTCTCCGACAAGGCATACATGGTTGCAGCCATATCCTCAAAGTTTGCATTATTTCCCATATGACCGATGCGGATTACTTTTCCGGAGAGATCGTCAAAAGAGCCGGCAAGCATGATGCTGTGCTCTTTTTTCATGCGGGAGAGAATCGCATCGCAGGTTGTCTCTGCAGGAATGTCAAAGACGGTAACTGTATCGGAAAAACCGCTCTCTAAGTGAAGCTTTATACCCGCTTTCGTCAAAGCATTTCTCGTTGCCTCTGCAATGTGGTGAGTGCGTTCCTCTAATACGGTGTCAGCAGCAATATTATCAAATGCGGCTCTTAAACCATAAATATCGCTGATCGGCATGGTGTAAGGAAACCATTTTTTCTCGTAATAGCCTTCAAACGCGAGAAGACTTGCATAGAAAGAGCGGATTGGTGTTTTACGTGCATGCATGGCTTCTTTGACGGCATCGCTTAAGGTGACAAAGGTAAGTCCCGGAGGGGCTGAAACTGCTTTCTGGGAACCGCCGCATAAAAGATCAATCTGGAATTTGTCGACGTCCACGTGATTTCCGAACATGCCGGAGACCGAATCCACCACAGTTAAAATACCGTATTCTTTTAAAAGAGGGCAGATTTTTTCGACCGGGTTTAGCATACCGCTTGGCGTATCACAGTGAACGACTGTCGCATATTTATAATCGTGATGATCTTTTAAATAAGAAGAAAGAGCATCCACATCAATGGCATTCAGCCGGTCGGCATGGTAAAATTCCGGCACACCGCCGTACATGGATACAAAGTCCGCAAAACCTTCGCCGTACACGCCGTTCTCAATGATGAGCACTTTATCTCCCGGCTCAGTGAGGGAAGCGCAGGCAGCTTCCAGACCTAAAATTCCCTCTCCGTCTAAAATGAGCGTTTCATTTTTTGTACCAAGCAGTGAACTGATCAGTTCACAGGTTTCTTTGTAAAATTCCACAAAATCCTCATCAAGATCAGGATTGGTGCATACAAGGCTTCGCGCCATACGCACATTTTCTTTTACCTGGGTAGGACCAGGCGTCATGACTTTATACATAATTACTTCCTTCTTTATAATATATTGTTTTGTAAATCCTCTGCGTTACACAGATTATAACATTTTATTTACAATTTTCTGAAGCTGGCCAACGATTAAAAGTACGATGACAGCAGCAACACCGATCTGAACAAGGTTTCCAGGAATGGAAGTAACCGGTGCGATCCAGTTTCCGTAGATAATGCCTTCTGCGATATAATAGCCAACGACTTTGATCACGCATGCAACCGCGATAGCAAGTGTGTTCCATCCAAAACCGTGATGTTTCTCAGTAATGGCGCCTACGGCATATCCCATAAGTCCTACAATGATCAGTGTAAATGGTGCCCATGCAGTCCATCCGGAGAGCAGATCAAAAAGTCCCATTCCGACACCACCGGCGATCGCACCACTTTTCCTGCCAAAAATAATAGCGCAGATAAAAAGAGGTACGTTTCCGAGGTGGATCAATCCGCCGTTTGCAGTGATTGGAAGTCTTATGTTAATAAATGCAGTGAATACGTAGGTCAGGGCAATAAAAAGAGCCGTGATCGTGATAAAACGGATATTTGATAAAGACTTTGAATCAGCAGTCTGTGCTGTAGTGGTAGATGATGTTTTCATAAATAAATTCTCCTTTTCATGAATCTCTACGGATTCTGTTATTTGTTTGTAATGATTCGGTACCTTCTTACTATATAGAAGGATTTTTCAATTCCCAGGATTGTTGTTGGGATTACTATATACAAAAACTGTCATGAATTAAAAATCCAGTTTGCAATAAATTAACCATACCAGTTATATTTTAATAATAATATTGACAAAACAATACTATATGATATATAGTATTAAACAAGAAATAATATTACAGAACAAATAATAGAATAAAGAGGCAGATATTTTGGTATCTGTTTCGAAAAAAGGAGTGAGTACATGGTATTTAATACAGGCGCAGCCCTTTTGGATGCGATTGTCCTTGCTGTCGTGTCAAAGGAGGAAGAAGGAACTTATGGGTATAAGATCACACAGGACGTCCGGAAAGCAATTGAAGTTTCAGAGTCCACGCTGTACCCGGTTCTGCGGAGACTGCAAAAGGATGGATACCTGATCGTGTATGACAGGGAGTGCGGAGGAAGAAACCGGAGATATTACCAGATTACGGAGATCGGCGAAGAAAAGCTGGCAGAGTATCGCAGTGAATGGGAATCATATTCTTCGAAAATATCGGAGTTATTTTCAGGAGAGGAGTCAGAGGAATGAATAAGGAAGAATTTTTAAAACGTCTGGAGCAGCTGCTTTCGGATATTTCAGAGGAGGAGAGAACGGATGCACTTGCTTTTTACAGAAGCTATTTTGAGGATGCCGGAATTGGAAATGAGACATCGATCTTAAAGGAACTGGAGTCGCCGGAGAAGGTGGCAGAAGTGATCAAGAAAGATCTTGGGGTGAGTGAAACGGCTGATGCGGATACGGTGAGTGAAGGTGAGAGCGGAGCTGATACTCGAAAAGAAACGCAGGATGCTTACAGCAGTAGTTTATATGGAAGCAGTACTTACGGTTCTGGCAATTATGAACAGAAAAATACTGCTTATGCAGGAGCAGCTTATGGGAGTCAGAATACATCCGGTCAGATCGATATAGAGAATCTGAAAAAGGAAAATCAGAAGAATAAAACAGAAAAAACAGTTTTATGGGTGATCCTCGCAGTTTTGACAAGTCCGGTCTGGATCACGGTTGCAGCGGTTTTAGCGGCAATCCTTGTAGCAATTTTAGCGTGTGTATTTGCAGTGGCGGTCAGCATTGTGGCGGTGATGGCGTCGTTAGTGATCACTGGATTTGTATTGGCCGGCGTTGGTATCGGATATCTTTTCACAAAAGGTGTGGCAGTAGGTCTTGGACTGTTAGGCGGTGGACTTTTGGTTCTTGCGTTTGGAGTACTTGCAGTGTGGCTCGTGGTATGGTGCTTCGGCTGGTTTGTCCCATGGGCAGTAAAAGGTATTGCAGAGCTTTGCAAAAAGGCGTTTGGCAAGAGAAAGAGAGGAGTGTGAGGTGAAATGAAAAAATTTACAAAGATTATATTGATCATTGCAGGAAGCTTAGCAGCACTTGGAATTGTTTTCGGCGGTATCGCCGCAGTGATGGGAGCCGGATGGTCAACTATCCACCGGAAAGCACTTGCCGGGGAATTTGATTTTGGTAACTGGCATATTGGCAATGGAGTTTATTATGCTTATGATCAGGGACATGGCATCTTGGATCATTTTTGGGATGATGATTGGGACGACGAAGATTGGGCTGATGACGACTGGGACGATGAGGATGACGGGTCCATGGATGATAATAGGGCGGTGGAGAGTTTTGGTTCCTGGATTCTGAATCTTACGGATATGAAGAGTGAACCGGCAGGGACGGAAAGCTGCATGATACCTTATCCGGCTTCAGAAGCTGCTTCCCTGAAACTGGAACTGGATGTGGTAAATGAACTTATTTTTGAAGTGTCGGATTCTGCGGATGAAATCAGCATTAATATGGAAAATGGGTATCAGGATTATCTTTCTGCAAAACAGAAGGATTCTGATCTAAAGGTAACTTATCATAGCGGACACCACCATTTTGAGAAAGGACCGACCTTTACTGTCGTTCTGCCAAAGCAGTGTGAAAATATGACACTGGACATTGTAGTGGGAGCCGGGGATATCTCCATGGAAAGCGAAGCATTTACGGCAAGAAAAGTAAATGTGTCTGTTGGAGCGGGAGAAATCTCTATGAATCAGATCTCAGCCAGCGAGAAGGCTGTGTTTGAAGTTGGAACAGGAGATGTGTCGATTCTGAACGGACAGTTCCCTAAAGTGTCCATCGAGGCAGGAGTTGGAGATGCCGTATTCAGCGGAAGTGTTTCAAACAAACTCGAAGTGGAGGCAGGAACCGGCGATGTCAGTGTCTCTCTTACCGGAACAGAGAAAAGCTATGCATTTGATCTGTCTGCCGGACTTGGAGAAATCCGGTTGAACGGGCGGTCGAAAGGGGCTTTTGATGCGGAGTACGAGACCGGCAGCAACGGTGGAGCAGAAGTGGAACTGACTGCAGGAGTGGGAGATATTGATGTTTTGACACAGCAGTAAAGAAGAAAAAATAGCCGGGGACGGCTATTTTTTTTCTGCCGTGATTATCTTTTCCAATGAGGTAAAATAATCCGGCAACACTAACTAACAAACTTATTAACTGCAAAAGCTCACTCGTTGTTATAGCAAACCAATAAAATTAGTGCAATTTATTTCTGGTGAAAGTCTCCGCATTATTTCAGCTTAAAACTTGCTTTATAGAAAATTTCTCAAAATGTCAGAAATAGTGTATAATGAACTAGAAATAAAAAAGGACATGACAAAACGGTTATAAAAAACAGATTAAGGGATACAGCATGTTCATATATACAATTAATGATTAAGAAAAACAGGAGCAGGGAATGGGAAAAAGAACAAGAATTATTTTATATGCACTGTCACTTGTGACACTGCTTGCGATGGTGACACTGATCATTTTTTCACGCGGAAGGCAGCAAGGGAAAACAACAGAAGATGCAATGGCGCAGACAGATGTGGTGAGCACGGAAGAACAGATCCAGACGCCGGAAAATCATACAGACACCGCAGAAGGGCAGAAGAATCTGAACAATGGCACAGGGCAGGAAGAAACGAATGAGACAGAATCGGGTGCAACAGAGGAAATAGAGAATGAACCGGGACAGGCAGACGATACCACGGGAGACGGCAGCACAACACTGATTTTTGCCGGGGATGTGCTCTTTGCCAATGCATTTAAAAGCAACTATGACGCAGGCGGTATTGAAAAAGTGATTGAGCCACAGCTTTTAAAACAGTTACAGGATGCGGATATTTTCATGGTGAATAATGAGTTCCCGTTCAGCAATCGTGGGGAACCGATGGAGAACAAACAGTTTACGTTCTGCAGTGATCCGAAATATGTGAAGGCTTTAAATGAGATGGGCGTGGATATTGTATCACTCGCCAACAATCATACCTTGGATTATGGAAGAGATGCATTGTCAGATACCTTTCAGACATTAGATCAGGCTGATATTTTGTATGCAGGAGCAGGTGATACAAAAGAGCGGGCGTATGAACTTCAGGTGATCGAGAAGAATGGCAAAAAATTTGGATTTCTTGCAGCATCCCGCGTAGTGCCGGAATCAAACTGGAAGGTAGAAGAACGCACGCCTGGCATGTTGACGGCTTATGACGATACAAAGTTAGTCCAGCTAATCAAAGAAGCACAGAGCGAATGTGATTTCCTTTCGGTCTATATTCACTGGGGGGTGGAATATGATGCATACCCACAGGAGTATCAGACGAAGATTGCATCTGACTGTTTTGCGGCAGGAGCAGATCTGGTGTTGGGAGCGCACACACATTGTCTGCAGGGAATCTCTTACATAGAAGGAAAACCGGTCTTTTACAGTCTTGGAAATTTTGTGTTCGGGCAGAGCATTGACAGAACCGTTGCAGTGAAAGTGCAGGTGGAAGCAGACGATACTGTATCTTATGAACTGCTTCCGGTCTATGCGGCAGGGGGCACGACAAAACTGATGGATACAAACAGTGCATCTGCGCTGTATCAATATATGACACAGATTTCAGATGGCATTACGATCGGTGCTGATGGAAAAATTAATTAAAGGGGAGAAGAACATGAAAAAGAAACTTATGAGAATGCCGAAGGTGGTTACGATACTCGTTGCGGTACTGATCGTGGCGATTTTTCTGGGAAGTATGGATGTGGCAGCCTTTTTTCTTGGCAGGACAGTTTCACTTCCGGGGTATGGAAACAGTATGATTGCAGAGTTTGTGGCTGGAGTTGTTGCATTTTTGTTTTTATGTCTGTTCGGATATGTCAGGGTGCTTGGTGAAAAAGGAAAAGGATTTATCCATGGACTTTATATCGGTGGATTCCTGACAGGTTACTGCTGTCTGGAACTTGCGGCACAGCTTTATGTGCAGATGATGACACCGGATGCAGAAGTGGTATCTGCGCTGGAAATTCTGTTCTTTATTGCAACCATGTTCTTAATTGGCTGGACGGAAGAACTGATTTTCCGCGGAGTGATCCTGAATCTGTTTTTAGAGCGTTTTTCAAAAACAAAACGTGGGATTTTATGGGCAGTCATTTTAAATGGTGTGCTGTTTGGCGCGGTTCATCTGACCAATATTTCACAGGGAGTAACCGTGACAAGCGCGATGATTCAGGCAATCAACGGAGCATTTTTAGGTGTGATCTTTGCCGCCGTTTATGTACGGTCGGGAAATATCTGGCTTGTGATCATGTTTCATGCATTAGTGGATTTTGCAAGTCTCATGGGAAGCGGCATATTTGGCATTGGAACGACAGTGGAACAGATCAACCAGATGTCTGCGGTTAATCTGATCGCGGTTCCGGTTTTGCTGATTCCAAGTATTGTTCTGCTCCGTCCGAGAAAATTACTGGAATTAGAACAGGAAGCAAACCATATCGTGGTGTTTGAGACGTATGAGGAGGCGGACAGAAACGCTGTCTTTTCCCTTGCACTTGGAATGATATCAATTCTGACAGGTTTTATGGGATATGGTCTTGGCATTGGAATCGCCGGTCTGATCGGTGGAAAATTATCCAGAAATGTGCAGCCGGAGAAAAATGGAATGGCACTGGCGGGCATGATTTTATCAGGAATCGGTATGGCGGTATCGGTCATTGGAATGATCGTGCTGTGTTTTGTCTATTCAAATCTGAATGGTCTCTCTGCCGTTATGATGACGAATGGTGTGAAATTTTCAATAATCTTTTGAGAGGAAAGTAAAATCTTTCAAAAAATAGCAGGAAGAAGATAGGAGAATTGCGATGAGTTACATGGAAACCTACAGAGAATGGTGTACAAACCCATATTTTTCAGAGGAAACAAGAGCAGAATTAGAAGCAATCAGGGACAATGAGGCAGAGATCGAGGACCGTTTCTACCGTCAGCTTGAGTTTGGAACCGGGGGACTCCGCGGAGTGATCGGGGCAGGAACGAACCGTATGAACATTTATACAGTAAGACAGGCGACTCAGGGACTTGCAAATTATATCATTTCCCAGAACGGGCAGGAAAAAGGAGTTGCCATCGCACACGATTCCAGAATCATGTCGCCGGAATTTGCCGAGGAGGCAGCACTCTGCTTAAATGCAAACGGAATCAGGGCTTATGTGTTTGACAGCCTCCGCCCGACGCCGGAGCTTTCTTTTGCAGTCCGTGAACTTGGCTGCGTTTCCGGAATCGTGATCACTGCAAGCCATAACCCTAGAGAATATAATGGATACAAAGTTTACTGGGAGGACGGCGCACAGATCACACCGCCTCACGATAAGAACATTCTTGCGGAAGTTGCAAAAGTAACATCCTTTACACAGGTAAAGACCATGGCAAAAGAGGATGCTGTGAAAGCCGGACTATTTGTGACAATCGGAAAAGAAATCGACGACCGCTATATGGAAGAACTGAAAAAACAGTCCATTCATCCGGAAATCATCAAAGAGATGGCAAAAGACATCAAGATTGTATACACACCGTTACATGGAACCGGAAATCTCCCGGTGCGCCGTGTACTGAAAGAACTTGGCTTTGAGAATGTCTATGTGGTAAAAGAGCAGGAGCTCCCGGATGGAAATTTCCCGACCGTTGCTTATCCGAACCCGGAATCTCCGAAGGCATTTGAACTTGCCTTAAAGCTTGCAAAAGAAGTGGATGCAGATATTGTACTTGCCACAGACCCGGATGCAGACCGCCTCGGTGTTTACTGCAAAGACACCAAGAGCGGAGAGTATGTGACTTTTACCGGAAATATGTCCGGAATGCTCATCGCAGAATATATTTTAAGAGAGAAGACCGCAACAAAAACAATGCCGAAAAATCCAGCATTAGTTGAGACAATCGTTACAACTGATATGGCAAAAGCAATGGCGGCTTCCTATGGTGTGGCACTGATCGAGGTTCTGACCGGATTTAAATACATTGGTGAGCAGATCAAATGGTTTGAGGAGAATCATTCCCACAATTACGTGTTCGGTTTAGAGGAAAGCTACGGCTGTCTTGCCGGAACTTATGCGAGAGATAAAGATGCGTGCGTGGCAGTTATGATGTTATGTGAGGTAGCTTCCTGGTGCAAAAAGCATGGCAAAACACTGTGGGATGCCATGATCGATCTGTATGAGAAGTATGGTTACTACAGAGAAGGTCTCTCTACCATGACCTTAAAAGGAATCGACGGAGCAGCCCAGATCCAGCAGATGATGAGTGATATGCGGAGCAATCCAAAGAAAACACTCGGTGGATTTGAAGTGCTTGCAGTCCGCGATTACAAAGAGGATACAAGAAAAGATTTAAAGACCGGGGAAGTGACAAAAACAGGACTTCCAGCTTCCAATGTTTTATATTATGAACTTTCTGACAATGCATGGTGCTGTGTGCGCCCGTCCGGAACAGAGCCTAAGATCAAATTCTACTATGGTGTGAAAGGCACTTCTTTACAGGATGCAGAGGAAAAACTGGAAGCATTAAAAAAGGATCTTGTGGAAGAATAGATAAATGAATATTTGCAGAAGTTGTGATCGCCTCTGGGAAAAAGTAAATATATAATTTAGATTTAATATTTATACAAAAATAAAAATAACAACCAGAAACAGAGAAGGAGAATCACATGTTTGATGACAAATTTGTCTGGGGTGTGGCAAGCAGTGCATATCAGGTAGAGGGAACTGACCCGGACGACGGAAGAGGAAAGACGGTCTGGGACGCTTTTACGGAGCAGGGCGCATCAATGAAAAAGCAATTTTGATGTACCGCGATATGATCCTTACAATGAAGGCAGACGGCATTACGCCATATATTACCCTGTTTCACTGGGAGTTTCCACAGGCGTTGCAGGAAAAGGGCGGCTGGCTGAATGAGGAAGTGGTAGACTGGTTCGGGGAATATGCAAAAGTGGTGGCAGAGAATTTTTCGGATATCTGCGAGTATTTTATCACGATCAATGAGCCACAGTGTGTGGTAGGACTTGGGCATTTAAGCGGTGTCCATGCACCGGGATTGAAATTATCGGTTCCAGAGACGTTTCAGATCGCACATAATCTGTTAAAGGCACATGGTCAGGCAGTGATCAATTTAAGAAAATATGCAAAGCAGAACACAAAAATTGGTTTTGCACCGACCGGAGGAGTGGCATATCCGTACACAGACAGTCCGGAAGATATTGAGGCGGCACGAAAAGTTTATTTTGGATTTTATAATCCGATGAGCAACTGGACTTTATGGGACAAAACATTTATAATGGCTATTACGTGCGTCAGGGCGCAGACGGTGAACCGGAATTTGTAGACAGAGAGCCGGGATTTCCGAAGACCGCGTGCAATTGGCCGGTAACGCCAGAGGCATTTTATTATGGCATTAAGTTTTTGACGGAGCGGTATCCGCTTCCTTTATATATTACGGAAAATGGAATGTCCTGCCATGACAACGTAAGTGCGGACGGCAGAGTACATGACATGGATCGTATTACCTTTTTGGATTCCTATATCGGAGCTATGCAGAAAGCCTATGATGAGGGTGCGAATATCCGTGGCTATTTTCTCTGGACATTTCTGGATAATTTTGAATGGTCCGAGGGATACAAGGAACGTTTTGGCATGATTTATGTGGACTTTATGACACAGCGGAGAATTGTAAAAGATTCTGCATTCTGGTATCAGGATGTGATCGGGACAAATGGAGGAAACTTATCAATGAACCAGACAACGAAAGAAATTTTATTCTTAGATCCGGTTTGCCCCCATAATGTCTGGGGCGGAACAAGATTAAGAGAGGATTTTCATTATCCGGTGGAAGGTGATGATTTAAGGGAGTGCTGGGGAATCTCAGCGCATCCAAACGGAGACGGAACGTTGAGAGACTGTGGATTCCGTGGAATGAAGCTCTCCGAATTGTGGAAAAAACATCCGGAAGTCTTTGGAAATGTGGATGGTGACCGTTTCCCACTCCTGATCAAGATCATTGATGCAAAAGACGATTTAAGTATACAGGTGCATCCGGATGATGATTATGCAAAAGTACATGAGAATGGTTCTCTTGGAAAAACCGAGTGCTGGTATATTTTAGACTGCAAAGAGAATGCAACCATTGTCATCGGACATAATGCAAAGACAAAAGAAGAATTAAGCGGTATGATCCATGAGGGAAGATGGAGTGAATTTATCCGTGAAATCCCAATCAAAAAGGGTGATTTCCTTCAGATCGATCCGGGAACCGTACATGCAATCAAGGGTGGAACTTTGATTTTAGAGACGCAGCAGAACAGTGATATTACTTACCGTGTTTACGATTATGACCGTCTCTCAAACGGAAAACCGAGAGAATTACACATCGACAAGAGTATTGATGTGATCACTGTGCCTGCAAAATCGGTTGCAGACAGTGTGAAATCTGTGGCAGATCTTCCGGCTAATACGTTAAATGAACTGTATGCCTGCAAATATTATCATATTTATAAAATTGAGGTTTCAGGTAAAATGACTTTTGAGCAGGAAGCACCATTTATGAACATGACTGTTACCGAAGGTGATGGAATCATCAATGGCCAGCCGGTGAAAAAAGGAGATCATTTTATACTTCCAAATGGCTTCGGAACAATAACCATATCTTTTTTATCATTGTGTTAAAAATAAAATGCAAAATTCAGCTATCATACACGAAATCCGTGTAACATTCAGCAAAAACAAACCAATGCAGACAGAATACCATTGACTTGATTGATGATGAAGTGATTACAGAAAATTAAGTTGATTCCGCATGGTTCCTCAATTATAATGAGATTGAGGCAGAGAGACTTTTGTGGAATCTTGAAAGTGCCATGTGCATAAACACAAAAGGAGGAATGCCGATTTTGAATACAGAAATAACAAACGCTGTGAGTGCAGCAAGAGATAAGGTACAGTATGATACCCGTGTTAAGAGAATATTGGCACAGAAGCATATCTTAGCTCATATTCTTGTAAAAACAGTAGATGAATTTAAGGACATGAAACCGGAAGATGTTGTAAAATACATTGAGGGAGAGCCAATTATTGGAATTGTACCAGTAGAACCAGGACTGACCAATGTAGAAAGAATAGATGCGACAGGACAGCGTATTGTAGGATTTAATACGGAAAATTCCGAGATCAATGAAGGATTAGTCAGATTTGATATTATATTTTATGTCCGCATGAGAAATGGGCTTTCACAGATTATTGTGAATATTGAAGCGCAAAAGGATGAGCCGACAAAATATAAAATCTTAAATCGGGCAATCTTTTATGTGAGCAGACTGGTATCATCACAATAGGAATCACAAACGATATTCCAGAACATGAGGAGAACTATGAGATGTATCGTCTGATTGGAGCATTGCTTTCAAGCGAGTTGAAAGAACAGGAAAAATTGGATATAATAGAGCATGAGTATAATATCCCAATCAGTCAGGAGTTCAGAGAGGATGTGAGAATTATGTGTAATCTGAGTACAGGAATTGAAGAAAAAGCTGCTGAAAAGTTTATTCTGAATATGTATAAAAAAGGTTATACATTAAATCAGATTGCAGATGTAGCTGAAACAAGCGTTGCTGAAGTCGAGATGATTATTAGAAAGAAAGAACCAGCAATGGTGTAACAGCGCAGAAAGAACATTTTTCACGGAAGGAAATACACAGATGAATCAGGAAGAAAGACGAGAGAAACGAAAAAAAGATACACAGAGTGCGGTCATAGTTGTGGCAGTATTTTTTATAGTACTTGCAGTTTTGATCGGAGGAATTGTGTTTGCAGTTCATAAATTTGTAAAACCGGGCGCAGATAAACCGGAAAAGAATACCGAGAGTGTGACAACCGAGGCGACAGAAGAACCGGAAACAACTCCGGTAACCGAAGTCAGTGATCCGCTTATGGATCAGGCAATGCAGATTGCAGCTGGAATGACGTTAGAACAGAAAGTAGCGCAGATGTTTATGATTACGCCGGATGCTTTAACGGGAGTAGACGGAGCTACTATGGCAGGAGATTCCACGAAAGCAGCATACACACAGTATCCGGTTGGTGGACTTATCTATATGTCAAAGAATCTGACAGGAACGGATCAGACGACACAGATGCTTACAAATATGAAAAACTATAGTCAGGAGATTACTGGACTTCCGGTTTTCCTTGGTGTGGATGAGGAAGGCGGAACCGTTGCAAGAATCGCCTCTAACAGTGCTTTTGGTGTGACAGATGTTGGAAATATGAGTGATGTCGGGGCAACGGGAGATTCCCAGAATGCTTACAATGCAGGAAGTACGATCGGAACATATCTGAACACGCTTGGTTTTAATATGGATTTTGCACCGGTTGCAGATGTACTTTCGAATCCGGATAATACAGTAATGAAAGACAGGTCTTTCGGTTCAGACAGCCAGATTGTGGCAGATATGGTCTGTGCTGAGATGCAGGGGCTGAACGAACACCAGATATTAAGCGTAGTGAAACATTTCCCGGGACATGGTGCGACAGCAGGAGATTCCCATGAGGGAACAGTTTCTACTGACAAATCATTAGATGACCTTCTCGCGAATGAACTTGTTCCATTCCAGCAGGCAGTCAATAACGGAGCATCTTTTGTCATGGTAGGACATATTTCTGCTCCTGCGGTTACAGGAGATGATACACCAGCGTCTCTTTCCTCTGTTATGGTGACAGATGTACTTCGAAACCAGTTAGGTTTTCATGGTGTTGTGATCACGGATGCGATGAATATGGGTGCCATTACAGGAACCTATAGTTCGTCGGATGCGGCTGTTGCAGCTATACAGGCAGGTGTGGATATGATCTTAATGCCGGAGGATTTCCAGAGCGCCTATCAGGGTGTGATTGATGCAGTGACAAGTGGAAAGATCACCGAAGACCGCATCAATGAATCCGTTGCAAGGATCATTAAAGTGAAGCTTGGAATGTAAGTGGAAAGCTTAGCCAGACCGCAGCAGTCAGGAAAAAGTAATTGAAAAATATCCCAATGAACTTTGATTTTATCGCTTTACTTTTTGAAACTGTTATGTTATTCTGTGATTATGGTGTGATAAGTGCACCATAGAAATATTTTTTGGAGGTACTTTTCAATGAACAAAGGTACAGTAAAGTGGTTTAACAACCAAAAAGGATACGGATTCATCTCTGATGAGCAGGGAAATGACGTATTCGTTCACTACTCAGGTCTTAACATGGAAGGATTCAAATCCTTAGAAGAAGGCGCAGCAGTAGAATTTGAAGTTGTTGAAGGCGCAAAAGGACCACAGGCAACAAACGTAACAGTAGTAAGATAATCAGATTATCGCTTGTTACTACAGTCTAAATCAGTAGTTTCATGTACCTTTTTCTTTATTAAATAGAACTTGTTTTATTTTTCTAGATTAAGATATTGCAAACAATGGATTTGAAAAGGAGTGTCGGTTTTACCGACACTCTTTTTTGCGTACATAAAAATATTTTTAAGTTCATTTAAGGTTCGCCTGTTAAGATGTGCTCAAAGGAAAGGAGAAACCGATGGCAGACCAGATGATATTTAAAAGATGTGAGATCAAATACATGTTGGATGTCACACAGGCAGAACTGTTAAAAAACTTATGGACCAGTATATGGTTGCAGACGAACATGGCGTAAGTACCATATGCAGTCTGTACTTTGATACACCGGATCATCTGCTGATCCGAAGATCCATGGAACATCCGGTTTATAAAGAAAAATTAAGACTGAGAAGTTATGGAACGGCAGATAAAGATACGACTGTTTTTGTAGAATTAAAAAAGAAATACGAATCTGTTGTATACAAAAGAAGAATCGCCATGTCCGAGGCAGAGACAGAACGCTATCTGTCAGGTCATGAAAAAGTAAAGGATACGCAGATCACCAGAGAGATTGATTACTGCCAGAAAATCAGATTTACAAAACATCATTTTCCAAATATGCCACAGCATACCGCACGACTTATGAAAGGAGCCTAAGAAGCTGTCAGCCGAAAGAACTCTTTATTTTTACAGAAAATGAAGTGATGCAGCAGGCAGTGAAATGTTAATGAGAAATGGAGAGAATATTATGTTAAACAATTTATTTACAGGACTTTTTGATTCAGCAGCAACGATCGTGATTTCCGTACCGGATTTGCGGTACTGTTTTCCCTGATTATGGGAGTGGTCATGTTCGTGTTGAATGTGAGCGGTTTTGGCGCAAAAAAAGCGGAAATAAAAGAGAAGACACTGCGTATCACAATCCCGGAAGATTTAAATTACGGAACAGTCTTTGAAGATCTTTTTGAAAAATATTTATCATCCTGTGAAGTGGTTTCCGTAAAAACTTCGAATATGGGAAGCCTTTATAAACTGACTTACCATGTGACGTTGAAAGATGCTGCAGAAGAACAGTCAACCGGGCAGCAGTCCACAAAACCCTCCGCTTATGAATGAATTACAAAAACATGGTATCTCGGAGGAAAGCCCTTTTGATACAAGATATTTTACAGTGCAGGAATCGGAGCACTCGGGTTGATCGTGGTATTTATCATGATCTACTTTTTCTCCGGAAAAGTGTTAAAACCGGTGTCAGAAAGTTACGAAAAACAGAAACGTTTCATCACGGATGCAAGCCACGAGATCAAAACACCGCTTACGATCATTGACGCGAACACCGAAGTGCTTGAGATGACGGAGGGTGAGAACGGGTAGACGAAAAGCACAAGAAAGCAGATTGATTATGTGGGGGATGAGAAAAACATCAGACAGATGATCTCCCTGCTTTTAGACAACGCCATGAAATATTCCTCAGAGCACGGAACAATCCGCATTACATTAAAAAACTCCGGCAAAAACAAAATCATAACGGTGTGGAATACGGCGGATCAGATAGAAAAGGGAAAATCCATTTTATTTACAGTCACATTGTAGGCGGAGAGATGCCGCCTACAATTCTTCAAATGCAATCTCATTTTTTGTCAGAAAACGTTTCAGCAGGGCGTCCCACTCATGCTCTAACGTTTTGTCGACAGAGAAAATCCGGTAAGAGATTCCGGTGGTAACGGTCAGTTCTCCATTCTGGAAGCGGATATTCAAAAATACCGCAGAAATATCATTTTCGGTGAAAGAACTTCCGGTCTGGGAGAGCGTCCGTTTTAAATTTTCCGGAGATAAGAGCAGGGAAAATTTAAAATAGGAAGGTGTTTTTTTTCCTTTGATCAGGTTAAAACACTGACTGCGCAAAAGTCCGTATGGCGCAAAGGAAAGTCCGGTAAGCTCCTGAACTTCTAATTCTTCTTCGGAATAAAAATCTTTTTGCAGGGCACCATCGATATGGTAGGACACATTTGTGTGAATGGCAGCTTCCTGAAGCAGAAAATGGTCAAACACATTCTGACACAGCAATTTATTCATAAAGTCTTTCACTTCTATCATTTTTAATGCGATCATAAAACCCTCCCAATCAGTAAAAACTATCGCAATCCTTCCTTTAGAAGATTCCGAGAGTACATTACAGCATATAGATACAATTTATCATTCACCGGAAGTCTTGTAAAGAAATAACTGCCGCCTATAGGAAAAAAAGAGAAACTATGCTAGAATGTAGAGGATTTGTGGCTGCGGAGTAAAATGTCCGCGGGAAATGGAAAGGTATGGTAACGAATATGACAGAGACAGAAATTTTATTCGATTTATTAGAAAAAGGAATTTCACCGGCACATGCAGTGAGTGCATGCGAGAAAAGGCTGACAGACGCCGGTTTTGAAACGATTGATTATGGGAAGGAATGGAATCTGAAAGCCGGGGGAAAATATGTGGTAAATCATCATGAGACAACCTTATTTGCTTTTACCCTGCCGGAAAAATGGGGCGATAAAGAGCCTGCGATCCGTATTGCAGCAGCACATACGGATTTTCCGTGCTTAAGGATCAAACCTTCCTGTGATATTAAGACCAACGGATATGCACAGGTGAACGTGGAAGTTTATGGCGGCGCGATCTTAAATACATGGCTGGATCGTCCGCTAGGCGTAGCCGGAAGAGTGGCAGTGCGCGGAGAAGATGTGTTTACGCCGGAAGTGGTTCATTTTCAATCGGAAAAAAATCTTATGACGATCCCGAATCTTGCAATCCACATGAACCGCGAAGTGAATAAAGGTGTGGAATTAAACAGACAGACAGAGCTGCTCCCAATCTGCGGACTTTCGGAGGATGCAGATTATTTCCTCACGTTCCTTGCGAAGGAACTTTCGGTAAAAAAAGAGGATATCCTTGATTTTGAACTGACCGTATATAATAAGGAAAAACCGGAATTTGTCGGTTTAAATGATGAGTTTATCTCTGCGTCAAGATTAGATAACTTAAATTCCTGCTCTGCGTTAGTGTCTGCTATCATTGACAGTGACCGGACAAATGGCATGAACCTGATCGCACTGTTTGACCATGAGGAAATCGGAAGCCGCTCGAAGCAGGGAGCAGGTTCTATTCTGCTTCACGATATGCTTGAGCGGATTTTGCGGGAGGCAGGACAGGAAAAAGAAGCGTGCAGCAGATTATACAACAGCATGATCTTATCTGTGGATGTGGCACATGGACTTCATCCGAATTACGCCGGAAAAATGGATCTGACAAACAAACCGATACTCGGCAAAGGCTTCTGTATCAAGGAGGCATGCTCCCAGTCGTATGCGACAGACTGCGGTGCGGTCGCAGTGATCCAGCAGATCTGTGAGAAAAACCAGATCCCATATCAGAAGTTTGTAAACCGTTCTGACATAGCAGGAGGCGGTACATTAGGTTCGATCGCATCCGCACTTTTGCCAGTAAAGACGGTGGATATTGGTATCCCGCTGCTTGCCATGCATTCTGCAAGAGAGCTGATGGCAGCGTCAGACCAGCAGGCGTTAAAAGACTTAGTGAAAGCTTATTTTTGCTAAAGCGCCTTTGTGAAACTCTAATTTATGTTATGAACGTTGTGAAAATGTAACAAAACAGGAGAAACAGGTGAAGAAAAAGAAGTATGTATATGTTATAGGAAGCGTAGCATGTGCAGCGCTCATCCTGCTTTCAGGATGTGAGCCGGGAGACGGTAATTTATCGGAGCTTGCCCGGTATGCGCAGGAAAAAATCTCAGAAGGAATCGGAGAAAAAAATACAGAACAAGAGACTGTGCAGGAAGATTCACAGATTGTTTCTGCGGAAACAGAAGAAACGGCAGAGACAACAGAAAACGCCACAGACCCGGCTGCTGAAATGCTGTCCGCAGACTGCTATGTCTATCAGACGCTTCCAGAGAATGTCCGCACGGTCTATAACGAGGTTTATGATGCAATCCTGCATCATAAGGAAGATGTCGAGGTCAGTACATTGGAACAGGAAATATTGAATCAGGCGTACGTATCGGTAATGGCAGACCACGGAGGACTGTTCTGGGTGTCCGGTTATACTTATACGCAGTATACCAGAGGAGAGAAGCTGGTAGACCTTCATTTTACCCCGAAATTTACCATGACAGAAGAAGAACAGGTGAATATGCAGGCTGAAATTGATGCAGCAGTGAACCAGATTCTGGCAGGAATCGATGTTTCCGCTTCCGATTATGATAAGGCAAAATATGTGTTTGACTTTCTTGCGTCCAATGTTGCCTACAGCACAGGTGCACCAGACAATCAGAACATCATCAGTGTATTTGTGAATGGGGAAACCGTTTGTCAGGGCTATGCGACAGCAACGCAGTATCTGTTGGAAAAACTGGATATCCCGGCAGCAGTGGTGACAGGCACGGCAAACGGTCAGTCCCACGCGTGGAATCTGGTAAAATTAGACGGAGAGTATTACTACATCGATACAACCTGGGGAAATGCCACCTACAGCGGTGAAAATATAGGTCTGGATTCTTTTGTCAATTATAATTATTTTGCGGTAACGACAGAGGAACTGCAAAAGACGCATCAGCCGAATGACGATATCATCATCCCAGTCTGTCAGGCGGTCAGGGATAATTATTATGTGCATGAGAATCTGTATTTTGATAGCTGGGATGCAGATGCGGTTGGCGAGGTATATAAAACAGCCTATGAGCATGGAAAAGGATTCTGCTCAGTTAAATTTGCCAGCAGGGAGCTGTATGAACAGGCTTTTTCCTATTTTATTACGGAGCAGAAAATCGTGCATTATTGCCATGGACTGACCTCTTTATATTATCTGGAAGATTCCGACCAGAATGTGTTAACGATAAAATTTTAGTAAATAATAAAATATCCTCTATGCAAAACAAAGTTTTTGTGTTAATGTTACATAGTAACAAAAACTACATGTAATAGAAAATAAAACTTTAAATAGATTTTCCTACGGAAAAAAGGAGGATATTATGTATAAGATTGTAATTGACAGTTGTGGAGAATTACCGGAAGAATTAAAACAGGATAGTCATTTTGAGACCGTTTCTCTGGAATTAGAAGTAGACGGATGCCGCATTAAGGATGATAATACTTTTAACCAGTTAGATTTTTTGCGCAGAGTGAAAGAAAGTCTGACCGGACCAAAATCTTCCTGCCCGTCACCAGAGCAGTATATGAACGCATATGAGGGAGAGGCAGATCATGTCTATGTGGTAACCTTATCCGGCGGCTTAAGTGGTTCTTATAACAGTGCTGTATTGGGAAAGAATCTGTATGAGGAAGAACATGAGGACGGAAAACAGATTTATGTGTTCAATTCGAAATCAGCTTCCATTGGTGAGACGATCATTGGAATGAAGATTCAGGAGTTCGAGGAAGCCGGATGCAGCTTTGACGAAGTCGTAGCGAAGGTGGAAGAGTACATCAAGTCGATGAACACCTATTTTGTATTAGAGACATTAGAAACATTGAGAAAGAACGGAAGACTTTCCAATTTAAAGGCATTTATTGCCAATTCATTAAATATCAAGCCTGTTATGGGCTCAACAAAGGAGGGCTTAATCTGCCAGTTAGATCAGGCGCGCGGCATGAACAAAGCGTTAGAGCGCATGGTAAAGGATATGATCTCAAAGACAAAAGACTGTGAGAACCGTGTCCTTGCAATCGCACACTGCAACTGCCCGGAGCGTGCAAAAGCAGTGAAAGAAAAAATCGAGAAGATCGCGAAATTCAAAAAGATCATTATCATCAATACAGCAGGTGTCAGCAGCATGTATGCGAATGACGGCGGCGTGATCATGGCAGTATAGTCAGATGCAGAGATTAACTTACGAAGAAACAGTAACAACCATTGAAAATAAAAGAAGATTTGGAAACTTAAAGGGTGTCGAGATTTCCAGAATCATGTTAGAAAAACTAGGACACCCGGAGAAGGATTTACACATCATACACATAGCAGGGACGAATGGCAAAGGCTCCGTCTCTGCTTTTTTGCGCTCGATTTTAGAAGAAGCAGGGTTAAAAACCGGAATGTTTACATCACCGCATCTTGTGGATTTCAGGGAACGGATTCAGGTGCAGGGAAAAATGATCTCAAAAGAGGACACCGCCCGCCTTGGAAATAAGCTGCTTTCCATGGATTTTGGGGTGTATCCGACGATGTTTGACTATTGCCTGGCAATGGCACTGCTTTATTTCAAAGAGCAGCAGTGTGAGGTCGTGATCTTAGAAACCGGGCTTGGCGGAACCTATGATTCCACAAATGCGTGCGGCATACCGGATGTGACAGTCATTGCAAAAATCGGGTTCGACCACATGGCGATCCTCGGTGATACGTTAGGTAAGATCGCATCGGAAAAAGCAGGTATCATCAAGCATGGCACAGCACTGGTGTTAGAAAGTCAGGAAAAAGAAGCCATGGACGTGTTAACAGGCGCAGCTCAAAAAGCAGGGATAGAAAATGTAAAAATCGTAGACTGGGATAAAATCAAAATCTTACCGCAGACCGACGGAAAACAGTGCTTTTCCTATGGAGAAGCCGGACCATTCACCATGCAGATGCTCGGTATGCACCAGTATGAAAATGCAGTGGCAGCAATGCTTGCCGCAGAGCTTTTTCTGGAAAAAATAGCAGATACCGGAAAAATAATAGAAAGTGCTATCCGTTCTGGAATCGGAAAAACAACGTGGATGGGGCGCATGGAACTTGTGAGCCGTGATCCATTTTTCCTGTTGGACGGTGCGCATAACAGCAACGGCGTGGAGGCTTTGAAAAAAAGTTTAGAGACATTATATCCGGGCGAGAAGTTTCATTTTATCATGGGTGTTATGGCAGACAAAGATTATGAGGAGATGA
>OGIJ01000008.1_pt1 | contig 140200 bp, 114 predicted proteins | sample 1571741 | NCBI WGS metagenome assembly OGIJ01 (sample SAMEA2582034, study PRJEB24529) | metagenome | biome: Human gut stool | place: China | collected 2011 | reverse complement strand
TAAAGTGGCACGCGAGCTGGGTTCAGAACGTCGTGAGACAGTTCGGTCTCTATCTATCGTGGGCGTGGGAGTTTTGAGTGGTGCCGTCACTAGTACGAGAGGACCGTGATGGACAGACCTCCGGTTTACCAGTTGTGCCGCCAGGCGCACCGCTGGGTATCTGAGTCTGGATTGGATAAGCGCTGAAAGCATCTAAGTGCGAAGCCAGCCGCAAGATGAGAACTCCATTGAGGGTCGTCAAAGACGATGACGTTGATAGGATGCAGGTGTAAAGACAGCGATGTCAAAGCCGAGCATTACTAATTGCCCGAACACTTTCTTTATGAAAGTTCATAGTTTCAACTGTATTTTCAGTTCATTATCTTGTTTTGCTTGTGTGCAAATACGTCATAACCCATTATCAGGTGGTTATTGCGGTGAGGTCCCACCTCTTCCCATTCCGAACAGAGAAGTTAAGCTCACTTGCGCCGATGGTACTGCAATGCAATGCGGGAGAGTAGGTAGCCGCCTCCTTTTATTAAGAGCCTCAGATTTCGAAAGATTTCTGAGGCTTTTTTGTTTTCATGCAGTTTTGCTTTCTTATCGCAGCTTTATCCCACAGATTACGCGGCTCCTTTTATCTTTTTACCTATTCGGTCCTGGATTTTGTAAATGTGTATAGATTCAAAATAAAAAAGGCTGACCAGTAAGGTCAGCCCAATTTGATATTATTTGTTTTTACGGTGATTTCGTGTCTTCTGCTTTGACTTTTTCGCTTTGCTGGAAGAAGTATTAGCTGCAGGCTTTTCCTTGCGTACAGGAGCCGAATCGCCGGCTAGGGTGAAATCTAGTTGTTTCTTCTCCAGGTTGGCTTGCGCCACCTTGATGCGGATAGCATCGCCTAATTGATATTTATTATGGTGACGACGACCAATCAAACAGAAGTTCTTTTCGTCGAAGTCGTAATAATCGTCAGCGATGTCGCGCATTGGAATCATTCCTTCACAATGGTTTTCGTCTATGGTAGCATAAATTCCGTAAGAAGTAATACCGCTTATGTGGGCATCGAATTCCTCGCCGAGTTTATCTCCCATGAATTCTACCATCTTATATTTGATACTGTCACGTTCTGCATTCTGTGCAATCTGTTCCATTTCAGAGCAATGCTCACAGAGTTCTTCGTAATGTTTCTCGTTGGCACTTCTGCCGCCATCTGCGTACTTGGTAAGCAAGCGATGAACCATTGTATCCGGATAACGGCGGATAGGTGAGGTGAAGTGGGTATAGTATTCGAAAGCCAGTCCAAAGTGTCCGATGTTGTGAACAGAGTACTTTGCTTTCATCATAGCACGGAGTGCAACCATCTGGATGAGGTTGTTCTCTGGTTTGCCTTCGCAATCTGACATCAACTTGTTGAGACTTCTTGCTGTAGCGCCCTTAGTACCCTCTGTTTTCATCTTATAACCAAACTTCACAACGAATTCACGCAAGGTTTCCAACTTCTGTGGGTCAGGATTGTCATGAATACGATAAGGAAGCGTCTTTGGCTTCTTTCCTTTCTTTACCTTTCCGATACTTTCTGCCACCGTACGGTTGGCGAGAAGCATGAATTCCTCGACGAGTTTATTGGCATCCTTAGAGCGCTTGTAGTAGCAGCTTACTGGTTTCCCCTTTTCGTCAACGTCGAAATGCAACTCTTCGCGGTCAAACTTAACAGCACCATTTTTGAATCTTGCGGCACGCAGTTTCTTAGCCAGTCTGTCAAGCGTAATGAGCTGAAGTGCGTTTTCTCCCTGATAAGGATGTTCCTTGGTTTCGGCTGGAGCAGGTTCGCCAGTACCATCAATCACACCATTTGCTTCGAGGAGTTCCTGTACCTCTTCATATTTATATCGGCGGTCGCTCTCGATGACGGTATGTACGATGCGATAGTTCTTGACTTCGGCATTGTTGTCGAGTTCGAAGATGACGCTGTACGCAAGTTTTTCCTCATTAGGACGAAGCGAGCAGATAAAGTTACAGAGACGCTCTGGGAGCATCGGAATGGTGCGATCTACAAGATATACAGATGTTGCACGTTTCACGGCTTCCTTGTCGATGATACTGCCCTCTGTGACGTAATGTGACACATCTGCGATATGAACACCTACCTGCCAGTTTCCATTCTCCAATCTCTGAATACTGAGGGCATCATCAAAGTCCTTGGCATCCTTCGGGTCGATGGTGCAGGTGAATACCTTTCGGAAGTCCTCTCGTTCTTTGTAATCCTGTTCTGTGATTTCGCCCGAAATCTTATTGGCAGCATCTTCTACATTCTTTGGATACTTATAAGGTAATCCATATTGAGCAAGGATAGAATTCATCTCAACATCATTATCACCCATCTGACCAAGAATATCAACAACCTCGCCAATAGGACTCTTGTTTTCTCCATCAGGCCACTCAATAATTCGTACCACTGCCTTGTCATCGGTCTTTCCTCCCTTCACCTTTCTTCTAGGAATGATGATGTTGTGAGCAAAGACATCGCCAGGTGTCACGAGGTAAGCCAGATCCTTATCTACTTTCAGACGTCCTACGAAGGTATCTTTAGCGCGTTCAAGGATTTTGTTGACCTGTGCCTCCTTGATGTGATTCTTACGACGAGCCAGGAAGGTGAATTCCACCCTGTCGCCATTAAGTGCTCCCATCGAATTACGTTCAGAAACGAAAATAGGCTTCTCGCTATCATCAGGGATAACAGAGTTTTTGCCATTTGCCTTTCTGACAAATTTACCTTCCATCACCTGTATGCTTTGATTCAGGCGATAAGAATTATCACTTACCTTAGCCAGGTAGTCATCCCATGCCATTTCCTCCATAATGTCAATCGCCAGCATCTTGAGCGGATGCGTCGTAAGACGGAGGGAACGGAATATCTCTTTAAAGCTGAGCGTTTCGCCCGGTCTTTCGGCAAAGAATTCCTGCAGCATCTCAGTGAGCTGCGCTTTGTTCATTCTTTTGCCACCTTTTTTACCTTTTCCCATAAATTTATGACTATTATTAGTTTTATAAGGCAAAGAAACAAAAAAAAAAGGAGAAAACAAAGTTTCTTGGCATCTTTTTTCGTTTTTTATTAAATATGAGGCAAAACTGACCATAATATTTCTTCATTTTTCGTATTTCAGAGCAGAATATAGCTTATTGATTCTTTTTGTCTATTCGTAAATGTAGTTCTTCCAAAATTGTGTTTAGGGGGTCTTGGATGTTACAATACTGTTACAACTTGAAATATCGGTAACAAATATTTCGTAATAACGGAAATTCTTATTATATTTGCAACCGAAACGTAACAAACATTTCCACAAATACAAATGAATATGGATACAAGTCAATATCTTGTGATTTTTTTTCAGATTCTCGGTTCTTTAGCTTTGCTCATCTATGGTATGAAGGTGATGAGTGAGGCCTTGCAGAAGATGGCAGGATCTCAGTTGCGCCACATTTTGGGCGCTATGACAACCAACCGATTTACGGGAATGCTTACAGGTACCTTTATTACCTGTGCCGTTCAGAGTTCCTCTGCAACTACCGTTATGACGGTTTCTTTTGTAAATGCAGGTTTGCTGACTTTAGCCCAAGCTATTTCCGTTATTATGGGTGCCAACATTGGTACCACGTTTACGGCATGGATTATGTCGCTGGGTTATAATGTAGATTTAACGATTGTCGTATTCCCTGCGTTCTTCCTCGGCATTATGCTGATTTATAGTAAGAAGCGCCGTTATTTCGGAGATTTCCTTTTTGGTATCGCCTTCCTCTTCTTCTCGCTCGTTCTGTTGAGTAGTGCGGGTAAGGCTCTTGATCTGGAACATAATCCGGCGGTTATCGATTTCTTTGGTTCTTTTGATACGAAGAGTCATTTCACGATTGTAGTCTTCCTCCTGATCGGTACGCTTATAACCTGTATCGTACAGAGTTCGGCAGCTGTGATGGCCATCACCATCTTACTCTGTTCTACGGGTGTACTTCCTATCTATCTGGGCATAGCCTTGGTAATGGGTGAGAATATCGGAACTACCGCTACAGCCAATCTTGCCGCTTTGGGTGCCAATGCCCAGGCTCGACGTGCAGCCTTGGCCCATCTGGTATTCAATGTCTTTGGTGTAATCTGGGTTCTCTGCCTGTTCTATCCATTTGTAGATTTCGTTTGCTCTATCGTGGGGTATGATCCTGATGGTGGTATGTCTGCGGCACAGAAGGCAAAGTTGTTGCCAATTGTCTTGGCGATGTTCCATACCTGTTTCAATGTTTGTAACACGGGCGTTCTGATTTGGTTTATCCCACAGTTGGAAAAAGTTGTCTGCAAACTTATCAAGCCTAAGGCTGATAAGGAGGATGAAGATTTCCGTTTGCGCTTTATCCAGGCTGGCATCATGAAGACACCAGAACTTTCAGTCTTCGAGGCACAGCAGGAAATCGGAAGTTTCGGCGAGCGTATCCACCGTATGTTTAGTATGGTGAGAGAGTTGCTGGATACTCAGGATTCCAAGACTTTCGACAAACTCTATGAGCGTATCGAGAAGTATGAAGGTATTTCTGATAATATGGAAATAGAGATTGCTAAGTATCTTGATCAGGTGAGCGATGCTCATCTGAGTGATGATACCAAGGCGAAGATCCGTGCGATGTTGCGTGAGATTTCTGAAATTGAGAGTATTGGTGACAGTTGCTTTAATCTTGCCCGCACCATTAAGCGCAAGGGTGAAAACAAGGAGGAGTTTACTGCCAAGCAGAGTGAAAATATTCATCAGATGTTTAAGTTGGTAGATGAGGCGCTGACTCAGATGAACTATATGTTTGCTCATGAACGCCATTCTATCAGTCTCAACCATACGTACAATATCGAGACTGAGATTAATAATTATCGTACTCAGTTGAGAAACCAGAACCTGGATGATGTGGATAACCATCTTTATACCTATGGTGTAGGTACATTGTACATGGATATCATTCAGGAATGCGAAAAACTGGGTGATTATGTGGTTAATGTCGCCGAGGCTCGCATGGGAGTCAGAACATCTGAGGCTGTATAATGCAGAATGTTATTGATAGAAAGAATAAAAGTAATAAAAGCAAACGGGGAAGTATCAATGGATGCTTCCCCGTTTGCTTTTATTACTTTTATTTTCTGAATGTTTTTATTTTTCCAATATTTCCTTCAGTTCCTTCATACCATCTGAAGCCCCTTTCATGATGTGCTCTATCTTGTAATATCCATTGGTGTTTACGGCACCCGGGTCTATCAGATAGATAGGAATGTGAGGCTTGGTATATGAAATCAGACCTGCAGCAGGATAAACGTTGAGTGAGGTTCCGATAATGACGAAGATATCGGCTTGCTGTACAGCTTCGGCTGCCGGCTCAATCATAGGAACGCTTTCGCCGAAGAAAACGATAAATGGGCGCAACAGGCTTCCATCTCCAGCTTCGGTTCCCGGCTTTACCTCGCAGTCATCCTCAGGTAATTCCTTGATGTAGCGATAGTCGTAAGGGTCGCGTGAAGAGCAAACCTTTGATAGTTCGCCATGCAGATGGATTACATTCTTGGAACCTGCCTTCTCATGCAGATTATCTACATTCTGGGTGATTACCGTCACATCGAAGTCTTTTTCCAGTTCCTTGATAAGTTTATGTCCCTCGTTAGGTTGCGCAGCATAGAGTTTATGGCGCAACATATTATAGAAGTTTGTTACTAGGGTAGGGTCAGCTTCCCATCCCTCATGGGTAGCTATCTGTTCTACAGGATAGTTTTCCCATAATCCATCATTGCCACGGAAAGTTTTGAAACCACTCTCCACAGACATGCCTGCACCGGTTAAAAATACGAGTTTCTTCATCTTATCACGTTTTAATTATTCATATTTTCTTAATCTTTTTATTAAGAATGCACAAATTTAGCAATTTTTCTGCAAATAACATCGTTTTAAGCGAGAAAAATGTTATCTTTGCACTCGTTTTAAGGACAAAAAGTACATTTTAAGATTATTAATACATTATTATAAATAAATTTTATGGATAAAGTAAGTTATGCTTTGGGCATCGGCATCGGTCGCCAGTTGGCTTCTATGGGTGCAGAGAGTTTGAATATTGATGATTTTGCACAGGCTGTAAAGGATGCCATCGCCGGTAAGCTTCAGCTCGGCGAGCAGGAAGCTCAGGAGTTGGTACAGAACTTCTTTGCAGAGCAGGAGGCTAAGGCTCAGGCTGCTGCTGCCGAGAAGGGCAAGGTTGCTAAGGAAGCTGGTGAGAAGTTCCTCGCCGAGAACGGCAAGAAGGATGGTATCATCACTACTAAGAGCGGTTTGCAGTATCAGGTTTTGCGTGAAGGTAATGGCAAGGCTCCTAAGGCTACCGATCAGGTTGAGTGCCACTATGAGGGAACGCTTATCGACGGTACTAAGTTTGACAGTTCTTACGACCGTGGTCAGACTGCTACCTTCCCATTGAACCAGGTTATCGCAGGTTGGACAGAGGGTCTTCAGCTCATGACCGAGGGTGCCAAGTTCCGTTTCTTCATCCCTTATCAGTTGGGTTATGGCGAGCGTGGTGCTGGTGCATCTATCCCTCCATTCTCAGCCTTGATTTTCGATGTTGAGCTCGTTGCCGTTAAGTAATCTGTTAGTAGATATATTTAAATGAAGTAAAGGCAATCCTGGAATATAATAGATAAAAATAAAGATTTAAAATATAAATAAGGAAATGAAAAAGTTATTTTTCGGAGCCCTCGTGGCTTGTGCTGCTGCTACATTCGTAGGTTGTGGCAATTCTACTCCTAAGGCAGATCTCAAGACTGATGTAGATACTATGAGCTATGCTATGGGTATGTCTCAGACTCAGGGTCTGAAGGAGTTTTTGGTAGAGCGCATGGGCGTTGATACTGCTTACATGGATGATTTCATCAAGGGTCTTAACGATGGTGCCAACGCTGGTGACGACAAGAAGAAGGCTGCTTACTATGCAGGTATCCAGATTGGTCAGCAGATCAGCAACCAGATGGTTAAGGGCATCAACCACGAGGTATTCGGTGAGGATTCTACAAAGTCTATCTCTCTGAAGAACTTCATGGCTGGTTTCATCACAGGTACTACAGGCAAGAAGGGCTTGATGACAGTTGAGCAGGCTGCTCAGATTGCTCAGGCTAAGATGATGGCTATCAAGGCTAAGAACATGGAGAAGGAATATGGTCCTAACAAGGTTGCTGGTGAGAAGTTCCTCGCTGCCAACAAGAAGAAGCCAGGAGTTGTTACTCTGCCTTCTGGTGTTCAGTACAAGGTAATCAAGGAGGGTAACGGCCCTATGCCAAAGGATACTTCTATGGTTAAGGTTAACTACGAGGGTAAGACAATCGACGGCAAGGTATTCGATTCTTCTTTCAAGCGTGGTCAGGCCGTAGATCTCCGTGCTAACCAGGTTATCAAGGGTTGGACTGATGCTTTGGTTCACATGCCAGCAGGTTCTGTTTGGGAGGTTTACATTCCTCAGCAGTTGGCTTACGGTGAGCGCGAGCAGGGTCAGATCAAGCCATTCTCTGTATTGATCTTCAAGATTGAGTTGATTTCAGTTGGTGGCAAGTAATTTTTGTGGGAACTCATTTTTATAGAGGACTTATAAATGAAGAAAATATTAATGACAGCACTCGTCCTCGTGGCGGGTGCTTCTTTGTTTACAGCTAGTGCTGCAAGCAAGAAGAAGGTTAAGAAGGCGGCTACTCTTGTTGAGTTGAAATCATCAGCCGATTCTTTGAGTTATGTAGCTGGTATGAATGCCACTCGTGGCCTGATTCCTTATATCCAGCAGAGTTTTCAGGTAGATACTGCCTATATGGAGAATTTCCTTCGTGGTTACAAGGATGCGCTTGCCATGGGAATCAATCCTAAGACCGTAGCTTATTCTGCAGGTATGGAGGTTGCCAAACTGGTAGAGAAGCGCGTATATCCTGGCACAAAGGAAGAGTTGAAGAGCACAGGTGATTCTATCAGCCATGCTATGTTCCAGAATGGTTTTATCGCAGCTTTGGCTAATGATACAACATTCTTTACCTCTAAGGCTGCTGCCGATTTCCAGAAGGAAGCTTTGGCTGGTGCCGGCGAGAAGTTCCTTGCTGCTAATGCCAAGAAACCTGGTGTAAAGGTGTTGCCTAGCGGTTTGCAGTATAAGGTGATTACCGAAGGTCATGGCGAGGTGCCTAAGGCTAGCGATGAGGTAGAAGTTATCTACGAGGGTCGTCTGATTGATGGTACCGTTTTTGATGCTACATCCAAGCATGGTGGCAGCAAGACTGACAAGTTCCGTGCCAACGGATTGATCAAGGGTTGGACAGAGGCGCTTACTCTGATGCCTGTGGGCAGTAAGTGGCAGGTTTATATTCCTTACGAGTTGGCTTACGGCGAGCGTCAGGCTGGTCAGATTCCTCCATACTCTACTTTGGTGTTCGATCTGGAGCTTGTCAGCATCGTAAAGCCTGAGGTTAAGGCTGAGCCTGCTGGCGAGTTGAAGGAAGATGTAGCCGTAGGTGCAGAGAAGAAGGTTGTTAAACCTGCAGCCAAGAAAGCTGCGCATTCAAAGAGGAGAAAGTAATTACGAAATTCATTTCAACAAGTAATTACTACTAAAATATAATAAGGTAAGAGCCAAGGATAGAGTGTTATCTTTGGCTCTTTTTCACGAAAAAGTTCTTTCGGGTATCAATACGCAAGATGGGTGGCGTATTGTCGCTTTCTCCTATGGTAGATTCTACTAAAAGTAGTAAAATGCCAAGGTTTTTAACATTTCAATAGTTTTTTGCCTAAAATCAAAGACTATAAAAGCGGTCTATCAATTTCTTGCGATAGAGGCGTCCCACCCTTACATAGCTTATGTTATCAAACGGCGGATAGAAGTGGCATACGTTGTCAACCACCTCTATCAGATAATTCATATTGATGATAAACTTTTGGTTGACTTGTATAAACTGCTTGTCCATTTCCAGGAGGTCATCACCCTTGATGGTTCGCTTCAGACGGACAGGAGCCTTGCTGCCCGCTACCACAGCCTCCCAGCAACGCACTTCATGATTATACTGAAAGAGAGCGATGTCGCGCTTGTCAACCAGTTTGAAATCTATGGTATTGGTATAGAGCAGAAACTTGCCGTTGTCGGACATGAGTTTGTCCTTATCCTGCCCGTCGGATTGCGGGGTTGGTAAAAGGGGGTGTTCGGCAAGTCGCTGCATAATGATGTCCAACTCCTTGTCATCAATAGGCTTCAGAAGTACATCGAAGGCTTTCTTTCTGAAAGCTGGCAACACAAACTCATCGTAAGCTGTATACATTACCACCCTGCAACGGCCATGGGTAAAGAAATCCAGTCTGTCCAGGAAATCCAAACCGGAAATATCGGGCAACTGCACGTCAAGGAAGAGCAAGTCGGGCTGTAACTCGCTCACCCTCGCCAGGCCGTCTAGTCCGGAGTGCTCTGCTGCCACCACTTCTACCTCGGAGAATCTGGCCAGCCTTTCGTTCAGGTCTTTGACTGCCTGCTTATTGTCGTCTATAATGATTGTTCTCATCTTGCGGTTCTTTTGTCAAATAAATAGTTTGATATTATCTGGAATAACTATCGTTGCCACACATCCTACGGCTTTTCCATTTTCCTGTTCATTATTGAGCGAGAAGTTCATCTTGTTCTTATTTCGCTCGTTGACGATGACGATAGTTTGGGTGATGACGTTCAGTCCGGTGCGCTTCTTTCCCACACTACGGATGTCAAATCCCGGTCCATTGTCTCTGACCTTGATACAGGTGTTTTTTCCTTCCTTGCTTATCCCGATATGGATAATCTTATGTCCATCCCATCCTTTCAGACCATGCACGAAAGCATTCTCCACGAGAATCTGCACAAACATGGAAGGGATGCGCACCTGATCTATATTCACACTTTCGTCAATATTGATAGCAAACTCGAAGTCATCGCCCACCAGCTGTTTCTCCACATCAACATACCGTTTCACGAAGTCCAACTCTTCGCGCAACGTCACATCCAGACGGCACGACAAGTCGAGGTTAGCTCTTATCAACTTAGTCAGGTCAAGCAAGTCATTGGCATCATGCTCATCCGATTTCAATATTTTACCATTAAGCACATTAAACACGAAATGTGGAGAAATACGGTTGCGCACACAAGCTAGTCTCAACTGCATGTTGCGCATTTTATCTTGCGCATTTCGCTTACGGGAGCGCATGACAAGAAGAGCAAAGATCAGGATGATGACAACGACCAGCGATACTGCTGCCACCGTGATGGCATAGGCACGCTGGACAACAGCATTCTTATGCTCCATCTCCAGGTTATGGTGCAAACGAATGGTATCTTGCGCAAATCGGTCCATGATTTCTGATGCACGCATCTTGATGCGGTTATGCTCCAGGGAGTCGTTCTGTTGGACATCCGTCCTCAGATTATCGTAGGCTCCCCGATAATCGCCTATAGCCTCATAATACTTGCGAAGATAACGATTACGAATCTGGCGAAGACTAAACTCCATGCTATCTGACCCCTTCTCGTGTGACAAGATATCCTTGACCTTTGCCATATTCCCCTGCTTTACCGCCTGTCCGATACGGATAGAATTGACATAATAAATAGATACCTCATTACCATTTTCGGCAAACCAGGGTTCTATCTCGTCGAGATACTTCTCGGATAGCGCCACTTTGTCCAAATTGAGATATACATCTGCGAGATTGAGCTTGCAGAGGTACATATCGAAGGTATCTGTCTTATGATGTTTCTCGAGAAAAGCCTTCATGGCAAGAAACTTCTGGAGAGATGCCTTGTAGTTCCTGGTATAATAATAGTAGTTGCCATAGTTATTGAGGTAATAAGCCTGCATGCCTACAGACATCTGCGAGAAATACTTCTCTGTCTGCTGATAATACTTCAGCGAGGTATCAAAATCGTTGAGTTGCAGATAGATGGTGGCAAGTCCGAGATAGAGTGTGATGTTCTCACTAGACGGCAACCCGAGCGAGTCTACCAGAAACAGGGCACGCCGGTAACACGCCGCAGCCTCAGGCAACTGACTCTTGAAGATATAAGCATCGCCCAGATTGGCACAAACCTTAGGCAGCTGGTCTTTAGCATCGCTGTTAGCCAACAAGGTTGTGGCGTCTTTATAGAGTCTTATCACCTCATCCGGATTCTTGCGATAATTATGATAAGCAATAGCCTTGCAATTGTATGCGTATGCCAATAGAGAGTTACGGCGTTCTGTAGCTGGCTGGAGTTTGCAATAAGATATGGTTTGATCCAAGATGGGATACATCGAGTCTGGGGTGGCAGACAGACAGAAGTACTTTGCCTTGCGAACATAATATTCATAATAAGTCAGGCTATCCGTTGCCGAAGCCAAGGCTTTCTTTATAATTTCAGGAGCATGAACCGACATGGCTTCCACTGAGTCATCAATGCAAGCTAACACTTTTCGTTCTTCTTCTGTCTTACCCGATTCCGCAGGTCGTTGGCAACCCAACAGTACGACCAACAGCAGGCATATACACCAAACAAATCTTTTCATCTTCTATATTCCGTTAAAACTCTCTTTTTATGGCAAAAATAAGCATTTTACTACACATCCACAAGTTTTTTGCCAAAAAATCTTCCAGAAAAGCACAAAGAGAGTGCATTTTTCAATAGAAACACACTCTCCCGTTCTTTTATTTACTCATATAAGTATAATTATCCGTTGTCCAATATCTACTGTTATTGTATTTACACTTGGAAGCCTTTACGGAACCATCGTCATTAAATTCGTAGCTATACCTGAAAGTAGAAGTTTCGCCATCACTCTCATGCTGGGAAGCAGACACAGGATGATAATCGCCAGCTACACCAAAATACCCTACATAGAACAAGAACTCCATATCTTCTATTATATCTGCCATATAGTTGTCTGTCCATTGCTTGGTGATATTAGGATAGGTGTTGTCACCATACTCAAATGTAGCTGTATCGGTATATTTCTCTCCATCTTCGCTTCCATTGCATACGATTTGGGTGAGTTTACCATTAGACCAAGACAAATTATACTCCAAGGAATACTTCTCTGTTACCTTCTCGCCATCCTCGTAATATACATCTGTGCCAGAACTGGCAATCTTAGTCAGGTGTCCCTTGGAATCGTAAGAGAACCACGCCTCGCCATTGTTTTCTTCATTATCAGACTGATCTGTACTGCGGGTTTTCATGTTGACGATATAACCATTTTTATTCAACGCTATATCGTAATACTCTGTCACATCTGAATAACTGCCATGAGTATCGGTATGAGAAATCTTGAATGGATTGTAGGAGAAAATATAATCATCACTACCATAGGCTCTACACTTTGTGATTTTTCCTTCTGAGTTGTAGCTGAAAGTATTGTCACCTACAGAAGTAATATAAAGTTTCTCACCATCGCTGCCAGTTATCTGACCTGCGGTATCACTTCCTCCAGCCGAAGGGGTAAAGCCATCGTCATCACTACTGCATGAAGTAAAGAAGAAAGGTAATGCCATCAAAAGCATACCTATATAATAAAGAGGTAATTTCGCTGTTTTCATGATTCTAAGTTTTTTAATGATTGTAATAATAAGAGGGATGCAATATCCTTATAGCAAATATTGCATCCCCTTTTATCAAGGTTCAACGATGTATTATTAGAAATTATAACCTACGCTGAACATCCAGTTTTTGTTCTTGAACTTAGTGTCGCCTGAGTTCTTGGCAATGTTAGTGAAGCCAAACTCATAAGCTGCACCGATGTAATAGTGTCCTCCAAAAGTAAAGCCTGCACCAATCTGAAGACCACAATCGAAGTTCTTGGCACCGCCATCTTCGCTAAAGAAATCTACCTTATCCTCTTCACCTTCATCTACGTCCTTAATTTTACCACCAATACCATAAGCAAAATAAGGACCTACGTTGATCTGCAACTGGGCAGCATCGCTGAAGTTGTAACGATAAGAAGCCAATACTGGGATTTCCAAATACATTGGATTTGCTGTCGTCTCCCACTCATCTCCAGACTCCTTATATCCCTTGTTCTGGAGATAGAGACCTGTCTGAACATAGAGACTCTCCATCATAGGAATATCTGCAATAACACCTACATGCCAGTTGGTTTTGGCATCACAAGATACAGAAACATTATCTTCCTCAATTGTCATATTAGCCACATTGAGACCGGCACGGATACCAAACTGAACGCCGCCATCAGCCTTCTCTGTTGAGAAGAATGAAGAAGATGAGCTACTTGCACGCTGTGCTGAAGCTGTAAGAGCGCAGAATGCGCAAACTGCTACAATAATAATTTTTTTCATAATCTTAAAAAGTTTATATGATTAATACTCATAGCTTTACAAATAGATAGACTACATACTGAAATCCATGCGCCATACATTATAGTTCTTTTCTGCTGAGCCACGCTGAGACAGGAAGAAGATACTCTTTCCGTCTGGTGACCAAACTGGCGACAAATCGTTACCTGGATGGTAAGTAAGCTGAGTAAGCTGGGTACCATCGGTGCGAACTACAAATATGTCAGTATTGTCAATCTTCTCTTTTTCAGACCTGCTAGATCCTGTAACCAACAGCCATCTGCCATCAGGTGATAACTGAGGCGTACTGAAGCTCTTGCCTGGCTGGGAAAGGATAACTTCCTCCACACCCGTCTTGAAGTTTACACGCCAAATTTCACTTTCCTTGTTCGTTGTAAAACGGGCGCAATAGATGGCATCCAGATCATTAGGAATAAGACAAGCCGTCATACCTCTACTATAATTGGAGAAAAGGTTGGTCTTGCGATCATAACTCCAAAGGCTATAAGATGCATATCCCTCTCCACGATGGAAATAAATAGTGTTTCCATCTTTACTGATTACACCGCCGAAGTCATTGTCTGTTCCGTTTGAAATCTGACGTACCACAGTACCCTGATTGGCATCTACCAGATACACGCCATGATGATTGCCTCTCACCTCAGTAAAGCACAGGGTCTTGCCATCAGGACTCCAAGTGAAGCCCTCTACGTTTGTACGGAATGTGCGCTGTACACTGGCGCCACCTTTAGCAGCATTCTTAATCATGATGTTGGTGGTTCCATTCTTTTCGTTGATGTAACCTATGCGTCTTCCATCAGGAGATACGCCAATTTGAGGAATTACCCACCAATCGATAGTATTGGTCTTGCGAGAGCCAAAGACGCCAGATGTCTTACCCACGATATTACCTTTATAATCAGCTACGCAGTCAGCGTCATCTGTAATTTTTTCGAACTTCACACCACCCTCCTCTGGTACGAAGACGAGGGAAAAATCAAATTTCACCTTTGCATCTACACCTACTGACAATAAGAGTAAAGATGCTAAAAGCCAATAACTTTTCTTTTCCAGCATTTTCATATTCTATAATTTTAACTTATTATATTATTTTTTTTCTGTTTGCAAAGGTAAATAAAATATTTTGATCTCACAAACAGCAAAAATCGCATCCATGCCTATTCGTCGATAGGACATGTATAACCCTCTAAAATTAATGCCTATTTGCTAGAAAATAAAGAGGCCAGAGACCCCTACCAATAGGATCTCCGACCTCTTTATATAATATATTATGAGATTTTTTTTGCGTTTTTTACAATACTCTCATTTCTGCTTTCACAAGATTACTTCTTACCTTTCTTACCTGCAGCCAAGAAAGTTGCGCATTCAAAGAAGAGAAAGTAATCAGTTTGGTTATTATTCTCATCGAGGCAATCGTCAATGGAACATAGCTCCAGGAACGTATGAACTGAAGATTGGAGCCTCTTCTCAAGACATCCGTCTTAAGCAGCAGATAGTTTTGACGGGTGATAAAGTGGTGAAACCTTTGCGTAATCATTACTTCTCCGAGGTTATCAGATAAGCGTATGATTTTTCTACTAAAAGTAGCAAAATGCCAAGGTTTTTGGTTAAAAACAGTATAAAAAACAACAAAATGCACGGATATTACAAAATATTCGTGCATTTTGTTTGCAGTTTCAATAGATTTTATTAATTTTGCTATCTGGTATAGAAAAGTACCTTATAAATAGAATAATATAAAACAAAACGAAATGGAGAAAATAGACAATCTAGACAGAAAGATTCTCGGCATCCTTTCTAAGAATGCCCGTATTCCTTTCAAAGACGTAGCCGCAGAATGTGGCGTGTCTCGTGCTGCCATCCATCAGCGTGTTCAGCACTTGATGGAGGATGGTTTCATCACCGGTAGCGGTTTTGATGTAAACCCTAAAAGCCTGGGTTATTCTACCTGCACTTATGTAGGTTTGAACTTGGAGCGCGGTAATATGTATAAAAAGGTGGTAGAGCGCTTGCAGAACATTCCTGAAATCGTAGAGTGCCACTTTACAACCGGTTCATACACCATGCTGATCAAGCTTTATGCCCGCGACAACGAGCAGCTCATGGATTTGCTCAACAATAAACTTCAGGCTATCCCTGGTGTGGTTTCTACCGAAACGCTTATCTCTCTTGAGCAGAGCATCAAGCGTGAGATTCCTGTACTTCTCGATGAAGATTAATATAAGAGTCTCCATACCTGAGTACGATTTTTAGAAGATCTTGAATCATTATTTTTTGAAAGATAAACAAATGGAAACATTTGACTTAGAGTCGCATCTCCAGGATGCATACTCTAGATTTCCCGAAGCGAAGCATCAGCCTGTAATTGGTCTTACTGCCAATTATGAAGGTATCGATGCTACGCTTCGCGACCGTTATTATAAGCAGGTAATAGCGGCTGGCGGTACGCCGGTCATTATTCCTCCTGTTGCCGATGCTCAGGTCATCGTCAATACCCTGGAGCATCTTGATGGATTGATTCTGACGGGTGGCGGCGACCATAATCCGCTGTGGATGGGCGAAGAGCCTTCTCCCCGTCTTCACAACATCAATCAGGAACGTGATGCTGCCGAACTGATGATTACCCGATTGGCTTTCAACCGCCAGATTCCGATGCTTGGCATCTGCCGGGGCATCCAGACCCTTGCCATTGCGCTGGGCGGAAAGGTGTGTCAGGATATCAAGCAGCTGGTAAAGCACAGCCAGGATGCCGACCGTACTGAACCTACCCACATCGTAGAAATCAAGAAAGATTCCACCTTATATAATATATATAATAAGGAGAAGATCTTTGTCAACTCGTTTCACCATCAGGCGGTAAGCGAGCCAGGCAATCATCTGCGCACCATCGCCAAATCTTCCGACCATATTATCGAGGCAGTAGAGAGTAGCGAGTATAAGCAGATTCTCGGTGTGCAATGGCATCCGGAATGGCTGGAAGAAGAAGGATTGAAGATTTTCCAATGGCTGGTTAATCAGGCTAATAACTTTTATGCAGCCAAGCAGTTGCATAAGCGCATCCTTACGCTCGATACCCATTGTGATACTCCGATGTTCTTCCCTCAGGGCATCAAGTTTGATCATCGCGATTCCCGCATCCTGGTTGATCTCCATAAGATGACCGATGGCCATCAGGATGCTACCACGATGGTAGCTTACCTGCCACAGCCTCAGATAGGCGAGAGCTTCAGCAGCAAGGTGGCTTTCGATGTAAAGGGACCTGCGCAGTATGCCGACCTCATCTTCGACAAGATAGAAGAGATTGTGAGCAAGAACAGGCAGTATCTCAGCATAGCCCGCACTCCTGCCGATCTTTATAGCGATAAGCGGAAGGGCAGAAAGAGCATCATGCTCGGCATCGAGAACGGTCTCGCCCTGGAGCACGATATCAGTAACGTGAAGCATTTCGCCCAGCGCGGCATCGTTTATATCACGCTCTGCCATAATGGTGATAATGATATCTGCGATAGTGCCCGCGGCTGCAATACCCATAATGGTGTGAGCAGTTTTGGCGAGAAGGTGATTCATGAGATGAACCGCCTGGGCATCATGGTAGATTTGAGTCATGGTGGCGAGAAGAGTTTCTACGATGCACTTGATATCAGCCAGACGCCTATTGTCTGCAGCCATAGCAGCAGCCGTGCGCTCTGCGATGTGCCTCGCAATCTGACCGATGACCAGATGCGTGCCCTCGCAGCAAAGGGTGGTGTGGCTCATACCACGCTCTATCACGGATTCCTGCGTAAAGAGGGTGAAGCCGACATCATGGACGCTATCGCCCATCTTGAGCATGCCATCGATGTGATGGGTATCGACCACGTAGGTCTGGGAACCGACTTTGATGGAGACGGCGGCATCAGAGGTCTCGCCGACTCTTCTGAACTCATCAATTTCACCCTCCAGCTGTTGCGCCGCAAATATAGCGAGCAGGATATTGTCAAGATTTGGGGAGGCAACTGGCTCAGAGTGATGACGCAGGTGCAGAACTTTGGAAAGTGAAGAATGAAGAGTGAAGAACGAAGAAACAACGTTCGGCGGCCAAAGGGAAAGCCAATTCGATAGTTATTAAGTAATCATAAAGTTCAAAGTTCAAATCTGAAAGTTCAAAGTAAATACGATGACGAAGAAAATGAAGATAATTTTAGGCTTGGTAGTTGCTGCCGGAGTGGTAGCTGGAGCTATCAGCTATAAGAATGCCAACACCAGTTCGCCGGAAATCCAGGAAGTAGAGGAAGCAGAGAAGCTGAATCCTGTAGGTCCTGCCTTTAATGCCGATTCGGCGTTGGCTTATTGTGCCGCACAATGCGATTTCGGTCCTCGCGTCATGAACAGCGAGGCGCACGACAAGTGTGGCGAATGGATTGTGAGCAAGTTCAAGCAGTTTGGTTGCGAGGTAGAAACCCAGAAGGCTGACCTCAAGGGCTATGATGGTACCATCCTGAAGAATACCAATATCATCGCCCATTACAATCCGAAGGCTGAAAACCGCATCTTGCTCTGTGCTCATTGGGACAGCCGTCCTTGGGCTGACAACGACCCCGACAGCACCAACTGGCGCAAGCCTGTAATGGGTGCCAACGATGGAGCCAGCGGAGTAGCCGTCATGTTGGAGATTGCCCGCCAGCTGCAGGCAGACAAGAAGCTGAATCCTAACATCGGCGTAGATTTCGTATGTTTCGATACTGAAGACTGGGGAACACCTCAGTGGGCTGATGTTCAGGACGATGGCGATACTTGGGCTTTGGGTGCCCAGTATTGGAGCGAGAACAAGCCTGAGGGATATAATCCACGTTTTGGAATCCTCCTCGATATGGTGGGCGGACAGGGAGCCAAGTTCTATCGTGAAGGCATGTCTATGCAGTATGCCGGTGGCATCGTGAAGAAGGTTTGGGCTGCAGCCCGTCAGGCTGGTTTCGGCTCTTACTTCCCTAAGAGCGATGGCGGAATGATTACTGATGATCATATTCCGGTCAACGAGAAGGCTAAGATTCCTACTGTAGATGTGATTGCTTATTATCCGGACTGTCAGCAGAGCAGTTTCGGTCCTACCTGGCACACCGTGAGCGATGATATGGCTCATTTGGATAAGAATGTGCTTAAGGCAGTTGGCCAAACCGTGATTCAGGTGCTTTATACTGAGGAATAGGTCGGCATCCCATTCGGATATAAAAGGAAATGTTCCTAGGAAAAGTTGTTGCTTTTCTTAGGAACATTTCTTTTTTCAGCCTGTTTAAATCTTCGTTCATCGACGTTGAACCGCCGTTCAACGTCGATGAACCGCCGTTCAACGACGCTGAACGGACATTCAACGTCGATGAACGGAGATTTCTTCTGCTTGTATCAACAAAAAAACTTAGGTATAAAAGCAATTCCTATTGACTGGAAATGCTTTTATACCTAAGTATATGAGCTTTCTGAATAAGATGAGCTGGTTAAATCTGCCCCGATTCTACCTGTCTTACCACTCTTTCTGTTAATCTGTCAACGCCGTTCGGGTCGTACTTCTTGTTGAGGCTGGCACCGAAGAGGCTTGCAAATGCCTGATAGAATCCGGCACGGATAGGACCCAGAAAGGCTTGAATCAGGTGATAGGATGAGGAATTGCATTCGCGATACACCAGTTTGATGCAGAGTTTACCCTGTGCATAGGTGAGTTTCTTCATTCTCGGGGTATATTCCTGTTTGATACCTTTCTCCACCAGTTTCATGTGTGCATCCTTTGCCTTCTTGTTAGGCAGCGTTTCCAGATAATCACCCGTTTCGATGATAATCTTTCTTACCTCTTTGGCTATCGGCAGCACCTTCTTGATGTTGTATACCAAACGGTTGTAAGCCATTCGTTCCTTGGCGTTCTTGAATACCGGCTGCGGATAAACGTACACGTTGTTCACCTGAACATATTGCACGCTGTCATAATCCAGGAGCACTTTTCCTACCTTCACCATCGGTTCAAAGGTAGGAGCATCCATGTCCACCTCCCTGTCTTCAGGGTTGTCGCCATCGGTCTGCGCCATGGTTTGCAGGGTGATGCAGAAGAGCATCGCCAGTAAAAAGCATATTTTCTGTTTCATGTAAATCTCCTCAAAGTTCTTTGTCCAGCTCCTTTTTTCGTGGAGCTTCTTCTATATATAAAGAGGTGTAAGCCCCTTTGTGTTACTAATTACGCCGCAAAATTACAGATTATTTCTCAATTTGAGAAAGATTCTTGGCTTTTTCTTTCTCTTTTTCAGATTTTAGCAGTAACTTTGTCTTAATTTAATAAATGAAGTGCCTACTGCAGATGAAGCATGCTCATTCCATAACATCCCTCTTGTTGAAACTGTTTCTCGTAGGCAGCTCCCAAATCTTCTGTGCCTCATGGGCTCAAGCCCAATCTTCCTCTCTTTCAGAACTGGGCGCCGTGCCCGAAGATTCTCTTTCCGCTTCGCCACTCTGGCAGCAACTGCTGTCCGACCTTTCTTCATCCGAAGATTTCGAGCATGTAGCCTGGCAGGACTATGAAGAAGATTTGGAGGAGATGGCGCAGCATCCCGTCAATCTGAATACGGCAACGAGAGAAGAACTGGAGCGCATGCCGTTTCTTACTGCATCGCAGGTAGAAGACATCCTGTTCTATATCTACCGCTATGGACAGCTGAAGAGTATGAGCGAGCTTACCCTGATAAGCAGCATCGGCTGGTATCAGCGCCAGCTGATGAGTTGTTTCTTTTATGTGGCCGATGACGGGAGCAAGCCGGCTTTTCCCAGTCTTAAAACCATCGCCCAGTATGGCAAGCACGAAGTGATGGGCATGTTGAAGGTTCCTTTTTATGAGCGCAAGGGCGATGCGAGCGGAACCGACGGCTATCTAGGTTATCCTTACAAGCACGGACTGCGCTACCAGTTTCGCTACGGCAATTCCGTCAAACTGGGATTCGTAGCTTCTCAGGATGCCGGCGAACCATTCTTCGGAGGCAGGAACACGATGGGTTACGACTTCTATTCCTTCTATCTTCAGGTAAAGAACCTGGGCAGATGGAAGAATATCACCCTGGGCAGATACAGACTGAACGCAGGATTGGGACTGATACTCAATAATGATTTCGGCTTCGGCAAACTCTCAGCCTTAACCTCCTTGGGCAGATCATCTTCCTGCATCATCCGCGGTCATTCTTCCCGTTCTTCAGCCAATTATCTGCAAGGCGCCGCCGCCACCTATACCTTATTAAAGGGCCTCGAACTGACTGGTTTTCTTTCTTATCGCCAGATAGATGCTACGCTTTCTGCTGATGGCGGGGGCATCAAGACCATCCTGAAGACCGGTTTGCATCGCACGGTGAATGAGATTGCTAAACAGAAGGTAGCATCCAATACACTTGTGGGAGGCAACATCAGTTACCGGCATCAGGGCTGGCACATCGGAGGTACAGCCTTTTATACCTCTTTTTCCCTTCCGCTCACACCCAATAAAAGCCAGCTTTACAAGCGTTTTGCTCCAGAGGGGAATGCCTTTTGGAATGCCAGTATCAGCTATGGTTATATCTCCCATCGCCTCACCCTCTCCGGCGAGACAGCAACTGGCGATTGCGGTTCCATAGCCACGCTCAATGCAGCCTCCTATCTCTGTTCCGACCATTTCACGCTCATGGCTCTTCACAGGTACTATTCTGCCCGTTACTATTCTCTCTTCAGCAACAGCTTTTCCGAGGGGAGCGATGTGCAGGATGAAAACGGCGTATATCTGGGCTTTACCTGGATTCCTGCCCATCATTGGAGCATCACAGCCTATAGCGATTTCGCCTATTTCGCCTGGCCTAAGTATCAGACCAGGGAGAGTACTCAGAGTTGGGATAATCTGGTGAATATTCTCTTCCAGCCCTCCAGAGTCCTGACGGTAGGAGGAAGGTTCCGTTATAAGGATAAGGCGGGAACCACGACCGGCCGTCTGCGCCTCTATGCCACAATAGTCCAAAAACGATGGAGCGCCAAAACCAGTTTAGACTATACGATGAGCCAGGCGGAAAGCACGATGAAGAATGAGGGCGATGAGCTTAGTAAAGGCTATATGGTGAGCGAGCATATAGGATGGGAATGGAAATGGAAGAAGCAGTTGAAAGGAACGTTGAGAGGCTGCCTGGGCTATTTTCATACTTCCGATTTCGCCTCCCGTATCTACGCTTATGAGCCTGGTCTGCTCTATCAGATGAGTTTCGGCAGCTACTACGGCGAGGGCATCCGTTACGCCTTGGTGGCACGCTCAGAGATAGGTTCCCATCTGCTGCTTATCGCCAAATTGGGTACAACCGATTATTTCGACCGCTCTCACATCTCTTCTGGTTTGCAGGAAATCTCCCGCTCTTCGCAATCCGATCTGGAGATACAGGTAAAGTGGAAATGGTAAGAAAGAATGGAGAAAAACGGGAAATATATATCAAGAATAAAAAATATTAAACGTTTTTCTTGTTTAAATAGAAAAAATGAGTTACTTTTGCATCTGAATAAATACTGGCTTACAAATGAAGATATTGATAGTTATCCCTTGTTATAACGAGGAAGAAGTGCTGCCTAAGACCTTAGATGTGCTGGGGGCATTGATCAGAAAGATTAAGAAAGAGACTGATGCCGACACAGAACTGCTGCTTGTCGACGATGGCAGTCGTGACCATACTTGGCAGATGATTTCGGATGCTGCCAAGGAACATGGATATGTGCATGGCATTAAACTGTCGCATAACCGGGGCCATCAGAATGCGCTCTGGGCAGGTATGGAAGCTGCGGTAGACCATTGCGATGCGATGGTAAGTATCGATGCCGACCTGCAGGACGATGAGAATGTTATCGTGGATATGGTGCGCCAGGTGCAGGAAGGCAAGGATATCATCTATGGTGTGCGCAAGGAGCGCAAGACCGATACCTTCTTCAAACGCTTTACCGCCCAGGCTTTTTATAAGCTGATGCAGAGTGTGGATAAGGATACGGTTTACAATCATGCCGATTTCCGCATGATGAGCAACCGCACCCTAAAGGCGCTGATGCAGTATTCAGAGCGCAATCTCTTCCTCAGAGCCATCGTCCGCCAGTTGGGTTTCCGAGAGGGATTCGTCTATTACGACCGCAAGGCTCGTGAGGCGGGTGAGAGTAAGTATCCGTTTACCAAGATGCTGAGCTTCAGTATCGATGGCATCACCTCGTTCTCCGTGGCACCTCTTAGGTTTATCACCTTCCTGGGTTTGGCGATGACTTTGGTGGCAGTCATCATGATTATCTTTGCCTTGGTAGAATATTTCCAGGGCAAGACCATCCAGGGCTGGACCTCCATGCTTGTTTCCATGTGGTTTATCGGAGGCATCATCACCACGGGCGTAGGCATCACGGGTGTTTATATCGGCAAGATTTATACCGAGGTGAAGCGTCGCCCACGATACTTCATAGAAGAAAGAGTATAATCTTATCGAAGAAAGAAAATAAGAAGAATATCAATTTGATAGATACAAAAATAGCATCGGTACTTATAATCCCGATGCTATTTTTGTATCTAATCACTAATCATTTGTTAAGTGCAATATTGGCACTAGTCTTCACGAATCGGTAGAAGTCTACCTTGTTGTGCCATTCTACCGTCTTTCTTACTTCCCAAACCTTCTGGAAGGTGTAGTCCTTGCCGAATTTCTCAAGGAAATCAGGCATGTCTTCTTCCGGAATCATCAGCACGCCATCCTGTGGCAATACCTTGTCAAACTGCTGGATCTTATCGCCCAGATAGAAGTTGAGGCTGAAGAAATGCAGCATATCTACCGACATATAAGAATAGAGTTTGCTGGTATCAAACTTCTTCTCGATAACCGGCGCCAGATGCTTATCGGCCTTCGTGTTGAGTACAGGTGGCTGCAGACTGGAGTCGAGCATCAGGAAGAGCCCCACGATGGTAGCTAGAGTATATGAAACAATATTGCCTGGATTCTTCTTCTTGAGTGCTCGGAAGATGAGGTAAACTCCCTCCAAAGTGATAACCATAAAGATGCTGCATGGGATGAGCAAATCGTTGTTTTCGAGCGCATGGAGCATGGCGATATTGTCTATGGCATGCTTGCCGTGGAAGATGCTTTCTGGTACCCATCCTTTTTTTACCACCAGCAGGGCGATATTGAGAATCAGGGTTATCGAAGCAATCACTCCGGCATAAACCTTCAAGGCTCCCATCTTCTCTTTCATCATCCAAACGATGTATTCGGCGATGAGATAGGCCATGAACGGATAGCATGGCAGCAGATAAACGCTGCGCTTGCTCTTAGGGATGCAGTAGAAGAAGAGCACCAGGAGGAAGGCGAGCCAGGTGAACACCTGCAGCGGAGTAGCCTTCTTCGCATTCTCAAGGAAACGGGTCTTCGAGAACTTCTTCCATGGCAGAATGAAGAGCGAGAACAATAATAATAAGGTGTAAGGCAACCAGCCCGTGATGAGCGTGAGAAGGTTGTACCACGCTGGGTTCTCGTGCGATTCGTATGCCATCTTGCCCATGAATCGGTCGATATTCTCTTCCTTTACCAGGCGCAGGAATTCGTCGCCGCCTTGCAGATAGGCTGCATAATACCAGCAGAAAGGAATAACGAGCGAGAGCAGGGCGGTTAGAGCCATGCGCCATACGATGCCCCAGAAGTTCTCACGTTGGGTAAGCATGAATACGCCCATCACAAAGCAAGGCAGAATGATGCCCACAGGACCTTTGGTAAGCGTAGCGCCACTCATGCAGAGGATAGCGAGCCAAGGCAACTGGTGCTTTCCTTTCTCCCACCAGCGGTAGAGCAGATACATGGCTCCCACCATGAAGGCGGTGTTCACCATATCTACACGGCAGTTCATACCCGCACGGTGTACCTCGAAGGCGGTGAGCGTGAGGATGGCTGCGATGAGGCTGGTCTGGGCGTTCTTGCGCTTGGCATAGAACACGAAACCGCCGATGGTCATCAATACCAGCGATACGGCAGACGGCAGGCGTGAGGTGTACTCATTCACATGGCCGATGAAGAGGCTGAAGAAGGCGATGCACCAGTGGAAGAATGGCGGTTTGTAAGGGATATCACCTCCGTTGTTGATAGGCAGAATCCAGTTGCCATGTTCCAGCATGGTGTAGGCAACCACCGCTTCGCGCGGCTCTCCCTTGGTATTGAAATCTGTGAGTCCGAGGAATGGAATCATCATCACGATAGCCAGGATGATGATGAGCCATAGGGCTTTGTTGTACTTGATGTTCATGTCTTATCGAAGTCTTATTATGTTATTTTGGCTGCAAAGTTACATATAATTATTTGTTTATAGACAGAATAAGGCTAGAAATTTTGCTTTTATTGGGATATAATTATTAACTTTGCACCCGATTTCTAAAGTAGAATAAAAATGAAACGATATTTTAAGGCTTTTGGGTATCTCCTTTCGGTGCATGTATTGGCATTGCTGGTGATGACTCTGTTCAGATTGGTAGAATTCATCGCCCTGCATGGCATGATTGTAGATGTAGAGGCGAGTAGGGTAATGGCGTTTGTAAAGGGTGTATGGTTTGACAATGTCATAGCTTGTTATATTTCGGTATTGCCTGTGGCTGTGCTCCTGATAGCAGCCAGCCTGGGGTGGTGTCATCGCCGTTTGCTGCGTGGCATCAACATCTGGTATGCGGCATGGTTTGCCATCGCCTTCATGCCTTCGGCAGCCAATACTCCTTATTTCCAGTATTTCTTCAAGAACATCAATTCCAGCATATTCGGGTGGTTCGGCTATGTAGCCACCACATCGGGCATGCTCTTGCAGGAGTCTTCCTACTGGCTCTATATCGCCCTCTATTTCGTGTTTACGGGGGCGTTTATCTATGCGCTCGTCCGTCTGCGCCGCTACTTCGAGGGGCTCTTCCTTCTGCCGAAGGACAATATGCACCTAGTGCTGGTGGGAGCACGTTTCCTCATTTCCTTGGCTCTGATAGGCGCCTGCCTTTTCGGCATCCGTGGCAGAATGGGCTATAACCCTATCAAGGTGAGCCAGGCTTACTATTGCGAGGATTCTTTCCTCAACCAGCTCGGCATCAATCCGGCATTCAATCTCCTTACTTCTGCGCTCGACGATATGCGCAAGGAGAACAAGGAGTTGCATCTCATGCCATACGCTGAGGCTATCACGAATACCCGCCAGTGGCTGGGTATCACGGGAAAGGTGGATAGCACGAATATTCTGAAGCGCGAGGTGGTGAACGATTCCCTGATGATGAAGAAGAATCATCCAAACGTGGTGGTGATACTGATGGAGTCGATGTCGGCAAACCTGTTGGGAACATTCGGCAATCAGCAGCCGCTCACCCCAACGCTCGATTCGCTCTATCATCATTCCCTGGCGTTCACCCACTTTTATAGTGCCGGCATCCATACCAACCATGGCATGACGGCTACGCTCTACAGCTTCCCTGCTCTCATGTTCCGAAACCTGATGAAGGGAACGGTAACTCCACGCCGCAAGGGTATCGCCACGGTGTTGAAGAAGTTTGGCTACGAGAACATGTTCTTCATGACCCACGAGGCACAGTATGACAACATGAAGGCTTTCTTCCAGACCAATGGCTACGATGACATCTTCTCTCAGGAGAACTATCCTAAGAGCGAGGTGGTGAACAGTTTTGGTGTGAGCGACCATTTCGAGATGGGCTACGCCCTCAACACCATCAACCAGAAGGCGAAGACGGGCAAGCCTTTCATGGCTACCATCCTCACCGTGAGCAATCATCCGCCATATATCATTCCTGATTTCTTCAAGCCTAAGACGAAGGAGAAGGAAACGCAGATAGTAGAGTATGCCGACTGGGCGATAGGCGATTTCTTGAAGAAGGCAAGCCGGGAGCCTTGGTATAAGAACACGATATTCGTGATTCAGGCAGACCATGGCAAGCTGGTGGGTAAGAGCGAGGGCGAGTTGCCGCAGTCTTACAACCATATTCCGCTCATCATCTTTGGTCCTGGTGTTCCGCAGCAGCAGTATGCGGGCTTGGGCATGCAGGTGGATGTGATGCCTACGCTTTTCGGCTTGATGAATCTGAATTATGAGTACGAGGGCTTCGGCGTGGATCTGCTGAAGCAGCAGCGCCCGATGGTATTCTATTCGGCAGATAACCAGATTGTGGCAAGAGATCATCAGCGTTGCTTTGTCTATAATCCGTCGATGAACCGCAGTTTCTGCTATGATGTGTTGCCGAATGGTAATCTGAAGGAAACCAAGCAGGAATCTAAGTTCCAGGATTTGAAGAACTATGTGTTCTCGAATATCCAGGCTGCTGAATATATCGAGCGACATCAGCAATAAACAACAGAAATCCCCCACCACGCTATGGCTGCGTGATGGGGGATTAACTGTTTATATAGTTTTTCTTGTTTTATTGAGGTAAGATATTGCAGTATTATTCTTCCGTTATTTCCTCGCACATTACCATTTCTGCTCCTCGGTAGATAACTACGAGTTTGTGGAGCTTAGTGGTCTTGACCGACTCCTTGACGATGTCGCTATTGGCATAGCGGCAGATTTGGGCAGAGGCTTCCTTGAAGAGAACTTGCAGCTGTTCATCGGCGGTATTGGTCTTGCAGTATTTCAGTTCGATAATGTAACTGTCCACCATGTCCTTGTAGATGTCACAGAGCGGAGAGAGGAAGATGTCGGCATAGCCACCATCGTTGTCTAGCTCTGAGATAGGGCGATAGAACTGATTCTGGCTGGTCATCGCCAAGGTGAAACCATGCACGAATGCTTCTCCCTTCTGCTTGTCACGCTGAGAAGAGTAACGCTTCAGACTGTCGGCGATGAACTCAAAGTATGCCTTGTAGTTGCCATGATATGCTAGTTGAGCCTCTAGCTTTCCCTTGTTGTAACTATCATAGGTCAAATCATTCTCCTTGTAGGTATCCAAGAGATAGGTATACATCTGGTCGCGCACCACCTCATTAGGGATAATGAACTTGGTGCTACCATCGTATGTGCCATCTATCGTTACCATGCCGAAATAGAAGAGCAGACTCAGGAAGTTGTCTGGGTCATTGATGCGTTCGGCAGGGAAATTCTCCACAAGCTTACCTGTAACGAATCCCTGGGTTACCAACTGCTGGATGATGCTGGCATCATGAGTAAATTCCTTGTCATGACGGATAAGCATACGTACTTTGTCATAGTCGATACGTACATTGCTCTCTACCATATTCTTAGGAATGTTGTAGTTGTTGCGGATGTACTTGTCTAAGAAGTTAAGTACCATCACAGAATTGTACATCGTAGTTTTTCCGTACTCCTCTTCGGCAAAGCAATAGTTGTCATACCATGGCTTCATCACCTTGATGAGTTTATCCACGCTGTGGTTGAATGGCAACACACTGGAGTAATAGCCCAGCATATCTCTTACTTCATCCTCTGTGAATCCTGTCATCTCATTGAATTCCGGAGCCAGGGAGTAATTGGTGCCGATATTGAATCCGCTTGTCAGGTCATCCATGGTGACAGGGCTAACGCCTGTTACGAAGACACGTGCAAGGGTGTCGCCTGCAGCTCCTTTGATAGTATCAAAGAATTTTCTTAGATATCCTTCGCCATGGGTCTGTGTGCGGTATCTCTGCTCATGCTCCTTGTGAGCAAGAATCTGATTGGTGAAGTGGTCGTACTCGTCAATGAAGAGATAAATCTTCTGACCAGATTTTTTGCTTTGTATGCAAAGATAGTTTAATTGGTTGACGGCATCTTCCTGTTGGTTGAGGCCATCTTTGGTACCTTCTGGTAAGAGATGCGAATATACATCCACGAAGTAATTAAACTGCGTCCTGCAATAATTGTCCATGCCATGCTTGTAGTCGTTTAGGTCGCCTACAATAATGGCAAAGTTGAGATGGATGATGAGATAACTATTATGTTCGGGAGTTGGATTCTCACCAATATAGAGCTTGCCAAAAATTTCATCAAACTTGTCTTTCTTGTTGATGTCATAGTAATTTTCAAGCATGGAGATGGTAAGGCTCTTGCCGAAGCGGCGAGGCCTTATAAAGAAGAAGTACTTGTTAGAGTCTTCTATATCTTCGATGAATGGGGTCTTGTCTACATAGTAGCAATCCTCTTTTATCACATCCTCAAAATTCTGCATACCATAAGGTATTCGCTTGCGATAGATTCGCTTCTTTCTTTCTCTTACCATAGTTCTTTACTTTTTGCAATGACTGAGTACAAAGTTACGAAATATTCTTGAAAGTCGATATGCTAGTGGCATTTATTTATGAAACTTTATCAAAGATAAGATGCCAGCACTTGGGCTGGCATCTTATTGTTACTTAAAGAACCTGTTAAGCTGTTTGATGGCTTTGTCAAGTAAATGCTGCCCCCCCCTCCATATCAAGATGCAGGCAGGTGTATACAGACGAGCGTATTCCTTGGTGTAATACCAGGGTTTGCTGTTTTTTCCGCTATGGAATTTATATTTCATTTTTTGAATATTCATAGGATTTCTTTTTGTTTATGAAAACGATGATGATGTTATTGGGTACGAAATATACTTTAATCTTGCAAGAAAATGGATAAAAAAAGCAAGTATCAATGAAGGAAGAAAGATAATCTTCCTAAAATTTGGTGTTTCTGATAGTTTTTCGTATCTTTGCAATCTATGAGATACCAGGAAGGTATCTTGTTAAAGAATATAATTGTATGTTAGAAGTACGTGATAGATTAAACTTCGAGGATTATCTGGATTCACTCTTGAATAGCGTAGAGAGTGATGACTTGGAGTTTAAAAGTGCTGCCGGTGGATTTCCTGGTAGCTTTTGGGATACTTACTCAGCTTTCGCCAATAGCGAAGGAGGAGTTATCGTGCTTGGAGTTATAGAAAGAAAAGGTAAGTTCTATATAGATAATCTATCTGATGAACAGGTAGAGAAATATACCAAGGACTTTTGGAATAATGTGAATAATCGAGCTACGGTTAGTTGCAACCTGTTAAAAACAGAAGATGTCGTGGTAGAAGATTACAATGGTCACAAACTTATGTTATTCTTTATTCCTCGTGCATCCAGAGAACAGCGTCCTGTTTATAGAACATCCCAGCCCTATAATGGTACTTTTAAGCGCAATCATGAAGGTGATTATAAATGTACGGAGCGAGAAGTGCAGCGTATGTTTTCAGATGCGAATGTTTCTAATCCCGCTGATAGCCGCATTTTGAGAAATTATTCATTGGATGATTTAGATATGGAGTCTGTTGCTCAATATCGGCAATTATTTAAGTTAGCCAAGCCAGATCATCCTTGGTCTGTTTTGTCTGATTTTGAATTTCTTAAAAAGATAGGTGCTTATCGTACTGATCGTGGAACGAAAGAAGGAGGTTTTACTGTGGCAGGAGTTTTGATGTTTGGTAAAGAAGATGCCATTACTGATAATGAATGTTGCCCTGACTTCTTTCCTGATTACCAAGAAAAGCTGTCAGATAATCCTGAGATACGATGGACCAATCGTATTTGTCCTGATGGAACTTGGGAGGCAAATTTATTCCAATTCTATCTTCGTGTTCTTCCAAGGTTATCAGCGGTCTTGCCAAAACCTTTCATCTTGGAGGGCAATATTCGTCGTGATGAAACTCCTGCGCATGTGGCTGTTCGCGAAGCTCTGGTGAATTTTTGTATTCATACCGATTATTCGGAAAATGCAACAATGGTAGTGCGATTGTATAGCAATAAAATTGTTTTTACTAACCCGGGAACTCTGTTGGTTTCTAAAATGCAATATTATGGAGAAAGTGCTAGCGTATGTCGCAACAAGACTCTTCAAAAGATGTTTATGTTGATTGGCTCTGCTGAAAAAGCGGGAAGTGGAGTTGATAAGATATTGGCTGGTTGGCGATTTGCAAATTGGAGAGCACCTATGTTGAGAACATTAAGTCAGCCAGACTTAGTGGAACTCACAATGATGATGGAGTCGATGATGGATGAAGGAACAAAGGAAAGATTGGTTCTGATATTTGGAACAGAAGTTTTTTCTTTGGGACATGAACGCCTGTTGACTCTTAATGCAACTTGTACAGATGGATATATTACAAATGAGAGCTTAAGGGTTGTCCTTAACCAGCATAAGGCAGAAGTTGCCGATTTGTTGAAAGATATGTGTAAGCATAAATTGCTGGTTCAGGAGGGATATGGTAGAGGAACCAAGTATCGGTTGCCTATGAATGCTAAGGTTGCAAGTTCCGAGTCTAATATTGCAAGTTCCGAGTCTAATATTGCAAGTTCTGGGGCTAATATTGCAAGTTCTGGGGCTAATATTGCAAGCTCTGGGGCTAATATTGCAAGTTCTGGGGCTAATATTGCAAGTGCTCGTGTAAAACAAAGAATGTCTTATCAAAATTTAAAGACTTTGATTTGTTCTGTTTGTTCTGAGTGGCTATCTTTAGATGAATTATCGGCAATTGTAAGGCGAGATAAAATTTATTTAAGAAATTTTATAATTCCTAAGATGTTAGAAGATAATAGCCTGGAAATGCTATTCCCTGGTGTTCCTAACCATCCTAGGCAAAAATATAAAAGTACTATAAAGAAATGAAGATAAAGATAAACCCAAAATACGAAGAGATGAGAAGTTTCATCGAACGCATCCCGGATGTGTTCGAGAAGGAAGGACGTGTGATTTACACGGGTCGCAATCTTATTAAGGTGATGGAGGCTCCTGATGGAACCCTTATTAATGTGAAGCGCTATCACGTGCCAAAGGGACCCAACAGTCTGATTTATTCCCTAGGCATCAGAAAGCCTAAGGGAGAGCGTGCCTTCGAATATCCGATGATATTGGAGAAGAAAGGCATCGGAACCCCTACACCTATTGCCCTTATCGAAGAGCGTAATGCCATCGGGCTTTTGGGATATACCTATCTCATCACCCTGCAGTGTGACAACCTGCATACGCTTTACGAAGTGGGCGATGCAGTCCCTGGCACCTACGAGAAACTGTCTAAAGCGCTGGCGCATTTTGCTGCTGATATGCATAATAAGAAAATCCTGCATAAGGATTTTACGCCAGGCAACGTGTTGTGGAAACAGGATGATGAAGGCTTCCATTTCATCATCGTGGATATCAACCGCATGAAGTTTGGAGAAATCAGCGTCAAGGAAGGACTCTATAATCTCCGAAAGTTCTGGGGACCTAAGGAATTCATCCGAATCCTGGTCTCTGAATATGCCAAGGTAAGAGATTACAGCGTGGATGAGGCTGTAGATTATGTGATGAAGGAACGCGCCAAGTTCTGGACCCGCTATGGCAAGAAGCATCCTATTAAGTTTAAACTGGAGTTATAGGAAACGAATTAAGTTTAAGCCATAAGCAACTTCTCAAGTTTAAGCCTGAGCTATAAGTGCTAAACTCTTGCAAGTAAATTCCACACGCCCTAAAAGGGCGTGTGGAATTTACTTGCAAGAGTTCAATTATTTTATATATACAAATTTCAAATTACCTGGTCCTATGTCTCTTTTGCAACGTGCAAGAAGCATGGTTGGAGATTCCTGCATGTTTGCGGCTGGTGAGGCAACAATCTTATCTTTACCGTAGTATCGGGCAATTCCCTGATTGATCCAATATCCTGGATAAATCATGATGTCATTGAATGCATCCGAAGGCATTTTTACCGTAAGAGGCTTCAATGTTATGGCACTTTGGGTATTCGTCTTCAATGCCAGTTCACGCTCGTTCATTTCCTTGTCAAATTTCACGGCAGTTCCTTTCAACATAAGTGAAACGGTTCTGTTGGTTGTCCTTTCCTTGAGACTTACGGATAATATCAAGATGACAATGGCACAATATGGCGCATACTGCAGCGAGTTGGCATATTTCTTCTTAGATGCCGTTACTAAATCTATAATGGCAGAGCTTAATGGCGCTTTTGCCTCAGCCTTTCTCAGAACAGCTCCAGAAAGATAATAAATATTGATGCAGATGAGCCACAGGTGTATATACGAATAGATGTTCTGTACTCTGCCCGGTCCTCTTGTTCCCATGGCATAGCTGTGGGCGAAGAAGAATGAACTGTAAAGCGTAACGGTAATCAGGATGCATAGCCAAGGGTGAGAGAACTTGAATCTCGAGCTACTTGCCGCCTTGACAAGGGTAGGGCTAAGAAGCATCAACATCAGAATTTGAGCGATATTGATGGATTCTGATAAGAACTCGAAGCTCTTTCCTATTGCCATGAAGAATGCAACGACAACATTTGGCTTGCTTTCTATGGTAACTTGTCTGAACGCATTACCAGGAGCCAACACGCTGAAAAGGAAGGCGATGCCATAGATGGTGAGAATAGTAATATATAAACGTGGCCATTTTCTTTGTTCCATCTTCATGATGAGAATGGCTGCAAACAGAATCGCTCCCATGCCAAGTCCTGACACGAAGTTTCCGCCGGCAATGATGATGGATAGAACGATGGACGCCCCTCCGATAAGGGCTTTCTTGAACTTGGAACTACTTAATTGATATCCTATGAGCAGAGATGCTAAAAACAGAGACATGCTATAGAATAAAGTGTAGTACATCGCCCCGTTATACCAATAGAATGCATCGTAGTATGACCATGTAAACTGGATGGTCATCAGAACGAAGAGGGTAGATACGAAGAGATATTCCAATCTGGACGAATGGAGTAATTTTCGCATAACCATATATAATAAGGTGTAAGTGGAGGTCACCAAACTGAAAATCAAGATGAATGTTCCAAGCCAATATTGGCCGAATACTCCTGGTTGTAGAGCCATGAGAAAGCAGGCGGAATAGGTGCCCTGCCATGTATGATACATCGTCATAGCTACATTCCAGGCTGTCTGAACGCAAGCCGGAAATGAATGGGTCTCATTCCAAATCTTATATACTTCTGCACCGAAGACATAATCATCCGCAAATGGATGAAGATACTGGCTTATCCATAACATGGGAATGATGGATATGATTAGAACAGCAATAGCTACTCCTGTTACAATTTTCAATTGCTTCTTATTCATAACTGCTTTTATCCTTTTATATTATTTTCTTTTTACTTCTTGTTCTTTCTTTACTTCTTACTTTCTTTATATTATAACATCCTTATTGCCATAATCTTGCATGCAAGATAAACAATAAATGTTAAAGCTTATATTGTGTATAGGTGCAAAGGTACTAAACATAATTAAGTATCACAAATATTTCTTGTATTTTTTGCTGTTTTAGCGTTTTTTTTCGTATCTTTGCAAAACAAATAAATTACAAATGATACATATTGCGCTTACCATAGACGAAAATTATGTACGTTATTGTACAGTAGTGATGGCTTCTATTTTGGAAAATAACAAAATGGATGATATCACATTCCATATTGTTGCTAATGATTTAACGAGTAATAGTAAAACAATTATATTTAATCAAGTTAAAAATAGTAAAGCTTTGGTGAGTTTTTATACTGTGCCATCGCTTTTACTCGAAGCTTATGAACTTAAATGGGGGCATAAGCGTCTTTCTATGACTGTCTTTTATAGATGTTTGTTAGCTACCATATTACCGGAAACTATAGAAAAAGTAGTCTATATGGATTGTGATGTGTTGGTGTTGCAATCATTAAGAGATTTGTGGAATACGCCAATGGAAAATATTGCAGTGGCAGGTGTACAAGACTTATTGGAAACTCCTAAGGAATATTTCAGCCGTTTAGAATATGATAGTAAATATGGATATTTTAATGGTGGTATGTTGTTAATCAATTTAGATTACTGGCGTAAACATAATGTAGAAAATCGTCTTAAAGAATATTTTAGAGCCAATTTAGATAAAGTTGTTCGTAACGATCAAGACATTATGAATGCGGTTTTATATAAAGAAAAACAGATGTTGGATATGAAATGGAATGTCCAAATTGATGTGTTCTTGACAAAACATTATTCAGATATAAATTTGAGGAATAAATGTCTTGCAGTTGCTGGTGATATTGGTATATTGCATTATTGCTACCGTAAAAAGCCATGGCATTATAATTGTATTCATCCGATGAGAGACTTGTTTTTCAAATATCAGAAGTTGACTCCATTCGATGATTATTCTCGTTTGCAGAAACCATTATCGAAAATACATCGTTTCTTGCATAATTTGCCTTATACTTTAGGTATTAAGGAGTCTAAAATCTTAGACAAGAAAAAGTTTGAGAGATATTTGGAGAAAAAGGATAATTAGATATAAGCATAAAAGAATATGATACCAAAGGTAATACATTTGTGTTGGTTCAGTAATGACCCTTATCCTGTAGAGATAAAGGTTTGTTTGGATACATGGAAGTGCCTGATGCCCGACTATGTAGTTAAAGTTTGGGATTATGCTGCGGCAAAGTCTATTGGCTGTGCCTTTATCGATGAGGCCCTGGAGGCTCGAAAGTGGGCTTTCGCTGCCGATGTGGTGCGATTCTATGCCGTATATAAGGAAGGCGGCATCTATATGGATAGCGACATCTATCTGCATCGCCGTTTCGACGAGATTCTTCCAGAGGATGGCTTTGCCACTTTCAACGAGAAGGATAAGGAGGAGTTTGGCTTGCAGGCTGCCTTCTTTATGGGTACTGCTGGCAATGCGTTCTGCCAGAAGATGTTTGAATATTATCAGAACCGCCATTTCAAGAATCCGGATGGCTCTTTCAATGATACGATTTCACCTTATACGATGTCGGCTGTGGCGAAGTCTTTCGGATGGCAGATGAAGGACGAAAAGCAAGTGATGCCTGGCTTGACGGTTTATCCTACGCATTTTGTTGCTCCCAACAATCATTATCCGGTGGATAGCGAGACGATAGGAGTGCATCGCGTTGCGGGTAGCTGGCGAAAGAGAAAACTGGGACGATTCCTTGAGATTAAAGTCAAGCATTTATGGCATGTAGTAAAATATGCCCTTTTTAAAAAGTGAGAAAGGCATATCTTACTATGTGTAATTATTTGGAGAGTATAAACTATACTATCGATCATTCCTGAATAGCCTTTTTCAGATTCTCGCCATTGTTGATGGCTATTGCCATCTGTTTTGTTTGGGTAAGCATACCGGCATATTCTTCTTCCGAAATGCTGGCTAGGCGCCCAGGAAGTTCTTTCAGGGAGTTGATGGCAAATCCCACTCCCTTCTCTTCTACAAGCGGAGCAATGGCAGATTCTTTCCATACGATGATAGGTAATCCTGCACGCAGGTAGAAGGATGCCTTGTGCGGGGTGTTGTATTTCAGATAGCTTCCGAAGTCGCCATGGCATTCTTCCAGGGAATCTCCATCCCATACCAGACCAAAATTTCCGCGCACTTGCTTGATGAAATCGTCGGCATTCATAAAGCCATGCCATATGATGTTCTTGTCTTTTGCCACGGCATCATAATCTTCCATGTTTCCATAAAGATGAAACTTAAACTGGTAATCCAGTTCCTGCATCTTCAGGATAAAGGCGTTTTTGCGCAGGTTGAGTGAGCCGGCATATACGATATTCCATACCTCGTTGGGCTGGTGCTTCTTGTCTGCTGCAACGGATGGCGACAGATAATCATGGAATCCCAGGGCTCCGATAGGCTTTTCCAAGCCTTGCTGTTCAAGCCACAGCTTCATCGCCTGGTTGGTGGCGATGATATAGTCGGTGTGGCTCAGGCGTTTCAATTCCTGGGCTATGGTTAGTTTCTTTCGTCGGAAACTGCCCAAATCATGAATTAGGGAAATGGTTTTGGCTCCTTTGAGGTGTGCCATCTTGCAGATGAAGGAGAAATATTTCTTTACGGGATATTGCAGTACGATGACATCTCCTTTCTGAATGCGAGAGCAGGCGATGAGGGTACTCGCCAGGTTATAGAAGAAGGCCAGGATTTTATTGTTGTCGATTTTGCAAGGCAAGCCGATGCTTGCTGCCCCCATCGAGTGCAGTACCTTTTCGTAATCAGTCTTTGCCTTGTTGCCAGCACTTGTCTGATTGTAATAAGTGCGGCTGATATAACATAATCTTCTTTCCTTCATATAGCCTATTGATTAGATCCTTGTGATAGTATCGAATTACATCTCTTTTGGCACAACTTTCCCCTTCACCACTTCATATCGCTTGTCAAACTCCTCCTTGGTTCGCTTCCATCTGTTATGCGTCCATAAATAATAAGGTGGATTCTGGCGAATGGTGGCTTCCAGCATCTGGAAGAAGCGGCGGGTAATCTCATGCTCCGGCAGGGAGTTCGGATTGCGGGTGATGAGTTTGTAGGTTGCTGTATAGTAGCCGCGCTTAGGGCGGGACATCTCTACATAGAACACGGCATCGTTCATCTTCCTCATGATTCTCTCGCCGCCAGTAAACACTGGGGTTTCGGGATGGTTGAGGAAAGGAAGCCACAGGTGGATGTTTTCCCACTTGGGACCCTGGTCGCTGATGTAGCCGAAGATGCTGCGGATGTTCTTGCGTTTGTAGTCTACGAGATAGCGGAGGATGTCCTTCTTTGGGACAGGCACTCCGTTTTCTTCATGAGAGCGGATGCGCTTGAAGAGTTCATCGAAGGCTTGGTTACGCAGAGGATGATAGATGAGGCCTATGATGCGGGTTTTAGGCAGTTTGATGCCTACACATGAGAGCCACTCCCAGTTGCAGTAATGACCGAGGATGGCTGCCACATCCTGACCTTCCTGGAAACATTGTTCCACTTCTTCGCTGTTATATACCTTGAATCGGCGGCGAAGTTCCTTATCGCTGATGCTCAGAAGTTTAACTGCCTCGAAGAAGTAATCGCTGAACCAGCGGTAGAATTTCTTCTCGATGTCAACAATCTCTTCTTCTGATTTCTCAGGGAAGGAGGTGATGAGATTCTTACGCACAACGCCTCTGCGGTACTTGATGACGTAATACATCATGAAGTACTCGAAGTCGGCAATGCAATAGAGCAGCCTGAAAGGCAGCAGCGATATTGCATAAAAGAATGCATACACAATCTTAACCATCTGTAAAACTATAAATTCTTAACTATTAACTATTTACTCAATTACACCTGCTGCATATCATGCAACTTCTTGTAATATCCTTCTTTTTCAATCAGTTCCTCATGAGTACCGCGCTCCACAATCTTACCCTCGTGCAATACGCAGATTTCATCGGCATGCTTGATGGTACTCAATCGGTGAGCCACAGCCACGGTGGTACGGGTTTTCATCAGTTTCTCCAAGGCATCCTGAACCAGGCGCTCGCTCTCGGTATCGAGGGCTGATGTTGCCTCATCGAGGATGAGGATAGGAGGATTCTTGAGGATGGCACGGGCGATGCTGACACGCTGGCGCTGGCCACCGGAAAGTCTGCCGCCTCGGTCTCCGATATTTGTATCGAAACCATGCTCCGACTTGGTAATAAACTCGTAAGCATTGGCTATCTTAGCTGCATTGGCTATTTCTTCATCCGTAGCATCGGTCTTGCCGAATCGGATGTTGTCCTTGAAGCTTGCATTGAAGAGGATAGCCTCCTGGTTTACATTTCCTATCAGCATGCGAAGGTCATGTACGGCAAGGTCTTTCACATTGATGCCGTCAATCAGCACCTCGCCTTCCTGTACATCATAGTAACGAGGAATCAAATCTACCATCGTACTCTTACCGCTACCGCTCTGACCAACGAGAGCCACGGTCTTGCCTTTTGGTATCACGAGGTTGATATCCTTTAATACATATACCAGTTCTGCGCTCTTTCGGTCGGTATAGGCGAAGGAAACGTGGCGGAACTCTATCTGATGTTCGAAGCTGCTGATATGCTCAGGGTTCTCCTTATCCTTGATTTCCACCTCAGCCTGCAGAATCTTGTTGATACGCTCCATACTTGCCAATCCCTTTGGGATATTGTAACTCGCCTTGGAGAATTCCTTCAGTGGGTTGATGATGCTGTAGAGCATCACGAGATAGAAGATGATGGTAGGACCGTCGATTCTGCCGTAATCCAGAACCAGGATACCGCCAAACCACAATACCACTACGATGAGGATGGTTCCCAGGAACTCACTCATCGGGTGTGCCATCTGCTGGCGGATATTTACGCGCATGATGTTGTCGCGGTAGCTGCTGTTAACCTGATTGAAACGCTTGTTCATCTTTTCTTCTGCACAGAACGCCTTGATGATGCGCAAGCCGCCCAGGGTTTCTTCTACCATACTCATCGTGTCGCTCCAAAGTGCCTGTGCCTCGATACTGTGTGCCTTCAGTTTCTTGCCCACTACTCCCATGAACCAGCCGAAAGGTGGTACAAAGAGAATGGTGAAGAGGGTGAGCTGCCAACTGATGCAGATCAGCGTAACGAAATAGAAGAGAATCAGGATAGGGTTCTTGAAGAGCATGTCGAGCGACGACATGATGCTGTTCTCCACTTCCTGCACATCACCGCTCATGCGGGCAATGATATCTCCCTTGCGCTCCTCGCTGAAGAAACCGAGCGAGAGACTGTTTATCTTCTGGTAAATCTGGTTGCGGATGTCTCTTACGATACCTGTACGAATAGGTATGATGGTGGCTGACGAGAGGAAATAGGCTCCCGTCTTGAGGAATGTCATGAAGGCTAGGAATATGCCGATGACCAAAAGGGCTGTTGATGCACTATGGACAACAATAAACTCCTGAATATAATAATACAGGTTATTGGTTGCAACCTCCTTAATGCTACCCCAATCTCCATTCCAGTGCATATACTCGTTGACACGGATACCACCATCTACTTTGAACAGGATTTGCAGGATTGGTATCAAGGCTGCAAACGAAAAGATGTTCAATACCGCAGACAGGATATTGAACAGGATTGACAGTCCCAGATACTTCTTGTATGGAGGGACGAATCGGCGTAAAATTTGCAAGAATTCCTTCATAGGTGCAAATATAGTGCTTTTTAAGAAAACCGCCAAACTTTTGGCGGTTTTTCTTGTTTATATTCTGTTTTTTCTTTCAGAAGAGTCTTTTTATTCAGAAAAAGCTGTTCTGAAGAGTTTGGGTTTACTCCTTTACTTCTTCTCCGAAGAGAGTAGCAGAGGTAGAACCGGTGATGCGAACCTTCACGAACTCTCCGATGTGGTGGTTGCCCTTATCGATGACAACCGCCTTGTTCTGTTCTGTTCGACCCATCATCTGCTCGCGGCTACGCTTGCTGAAGTTCTCGATGAGGATGGTGAATACCTTGCCCTCATCCTTCTTGTTCTGCTCGGCACTCACCTCGGTCTGCAACTTGATAAGTTCGTTGAGGCGGGCTATCTTGGTTTCCTCAGAAACGTTGTCTGGCAGATGCTTGGCGGCATAGGTGCCCGGGCGCTCTGAATACTTGAACATGAAGGCGCTGTCGAAGCCTACTTCCTTTACCAGCGAGAGGGTTTCCTGATGGTCTTCCTCGGTCTCGTCGTGATAACCCACGAAGATGTCGGTGGTGATGCCGCAGCCCGGGATGATGCGCTTGATATCGGCGATGCGCTGCAGATACTCCTCACGGGTGTATTTGCGGTTCATCAGCTTCAAAATCTTGTTGCTTCCGCTCTGTGCAGGGAAGTGGATGTGCTTGCAGAGGTTTGGCTCTTCGGCAATGGCTTGGAGGATGTCCTCGGTCATATCCTCTGGGTTAGAGGTGGTGAAGCGTACTCGCATATCCGGTACAGCCTGGGCTACCATGTGGAGGAGCTCGGCAAAGGAAAGACTGCCTTCCTCGCGCTTGCCCGATGGCGAGAGACCATAACTGTTTACATTCTGTCCCAGCAGGGTAACCTCCTTGAAGCCACGCTGCTGCAAATCGCGAACCTCACGCAGGATGCTCTCAGCATCGCGGCTGCGCTCACGTCCACGGTTATAAGGCACGATGCAGTAGTGGCAGAAGTTGTTGCAACCACGCATGATGCTTACGAAACCGCTCACTCTGTTGCCACCGATGCGCTGAGGCACAATGTCACGGTAAGTCTCGGTCTTAGAGAGTTCTATGTTGATGGCGTTGGTACCCATCTCGCACTGCGCAATCATATCCGGCAGGTTGAGATAGCTGTCTGGTCCGCAAACGAGATTGGCATAGTGGTTCTGGATGAGGTCATCCTTCACGCGCTCTGCCATACAGCCCAAAACGCCGAGAATCACCTTTCTTCCCTTTTTCTGCTCTGCATGCAGGGTGTCGAGGCGATGATAAATCTTGTTCTCTGCATTCTCGCGGATACTGCAGGTGTTCAGGAAGATGGCATCAGCCTCTTCTTCTTTCTCACAAATCTCGTAGCCTGCCATCTGCATCACAGAGGCAACTACCTCGCTGTCGGCCACGTTCATCTGGCAGCCATAGGTCTCAATAAACAGTTTCTTCATTGTTCTAGATGAATTCTATTCGTTTATAATGTTATTGTAATTATAATATGTAACTATCTGAATCTCAGTCGCGAAGAAGGAGTATGATGCTCTATCATTCCCTTCGATACTGCCATCAATGCAAAATAGATGACGACGGCAGAGATGAGGCCGGCGATGGCATCGATAAGATAATGCGCCTGAATATATACGGTAGCCAGACACAGGAAGATGTAGAATGGCAGCATCACGTATAGCATTTTTCTGTTGCCGGCATGCCAGACCAGGAGCATGCAGATGGTGCTCACGCCCACATGCGAACTTGGGAAAGCGGCTGTAGGACGCTCGCCGGCGTTCTTGGCGTCTTCTACAAGTTGGTAGAAGATTCCATCGGTGTAGCCCGGTGTCGGCAGGCAGTTGGTATGGGTATTGAAGTAATCGCCCAAAGCCGGGAAGATGCCTTTGGTTATTTCTGATATCCCTACTGCATCAAAGTAGAAGGTCGGACCCGCTACCGGTACATAGATGTAGATGAGATAGTAGATAAAGAAACTGGTGAGCATGACGAATGCAGCTCTTTCAGCCTCATAATATCTGCAGAAGAAATAATAGAATGAAACCAATGCAATCATCGGATAATACATAAAGTAGCCCATCGACATCAGTTCGCTTACTACAGCCCAAGGCAGGGCTTTGGCAAAGAGCAGGGCGGGTTGACAGCCGAAAAGATCCTGCTCCCAACCTGCAAAGATATGGTCGAGATTTGGGAACATGCGGTTGATTTCGTAGGTGTCGGGATACCACCAGGCAAGCAAAGCCATCTGGGCAATGATGCGCACCATCTTGGTGATGCGGCAAGGTATCATGCGGTATACTGCCCAAAGGGCGATGGTCATGACGAGCACTCTCAGTCGTCCCCAAAGCATAGCTTCCGGGTTTACGAGTTTGGTATAGGTAAAGAGCATGGTGATAATGGTGATTGCCATATATCCTAGCATGACCCATTCCAGTGTCATCAGTCCCTTCTTCGGGTTCTTGTCTATCTTGAAATAATCTTTTATCACGCTTCTTATTAGTTTATAATTTATAGTTTACAGTTTATAGGGCAATCTCGCTATACGGTGTAGCCGTTATCAACTATCAACTATTAACTTTTAACTATTAACTAGTTTACAGCCATCCGTTATCCTTGTACCACTTGATGGCGAGCTTCACACCTCGTTCCAGTGGATAATGAGGATGATAGCCCAGTTCATCCATGGCTGGCTCAATATCACATCGCCAGTTGCGCTGTTTCAGAATGTTGTACTTATCATTGTTCAGGGCCGACATCTTGCCCGTCATCCTTCCGAGATACTCTCCGAAGAAGGTTACGATGCGCAACACCCAGACAGGTGCCTTGATGCGTAGCATCCAAGGATTGCCTAACTCCTTTTTTATCAGGTCGCTGAAGGCAGCTGACTGATATACTTCTCCATCGCTGAGGAAGTATTTCCTGCCGTTCATTCCATGATCCAGAGCCAGGAATACAGCCTGTACCACGTCCTGTACATATACAAAAGTGATGTCCTGACGCTTGAATCCTACAGCAAAGTCAACATGTTGCTTGATGCTCTGCGCCATGAGAAAATAATCTTTCTCCCTAGGACCATAAACTCCTGTAGGGCGGAGGATGATATAAGGAAAGTTATTGCCGATGCTGTCCAGATAGCGTTCTGCCTCCAGCTTACTCTTTCCGTATGCAGTATTTGGCTTAGGAGTATCATGTTCTGAGATTTCCTGATAAGGCTGCTCTTCGCGGATGGCTCCAAAGATACTGAGCGAACTGACAAAGACAAATCGCCTGATAGGCATCTGGAGGCGCAGAAGGACGTTCACCAGATGCTTGGTTCCCTCTGTGTTTACCTTATAAAAGTCCTCTGCATGCAGGCACTTCGTTGCGCCGGCTGCATGCACTATATAGTCGAACTCGTGCGGGGCGAGTTCTTTCTCCAACTCTTCCTCTGAAGAAAGATTGAGATTGATAAAATGGATGCGCTCGTCTTGCAGATACTTTCTGGAACTGGTAGGGCGTACTGCCGCCCAGGTTTCCATGCCCTGTCTTAAGGCCTCTTCCACGATGTAGCTGCCGATAAAGCCCGACGCACCCGTTACTAGAATCTTCATTAATTATTTATAAAATTGCAATTTTGGCTGCAAAGATACTATTTTTTCATGAGTTATCCGCCATGTTATGCTAAAATTATTTTAAATTCTTTCGTTTCTTCATCAGAAAGTATTATCTTTGCAGCTATGACTCAAGTTTCAGGTTTTATATTGTCTCCTGTAGATGCAGTTTCGAATAGATTCACGAAAATCTTCGAGCTCTCTACCAGCGGTTTTAATGTCCTGCTCCGTGCCAAGCGCAACGGTCAGTGGTGGATATTGAAATCGTTGAAGCCTGATGTGTGTCATGATTCTACCTTCCTGCAGCTTCAGCAGAAGGAATATGATATTCTTGCCCGTCTTGACCATCCCGGTATTGTGAAGGTGGAGGGGTTGGAAGAAGTTGAGGGATACGGCAGGTGTATCGTGATGGAATGGATAGATGGCGTGACGCTTGATGAGTGGCTTGCCCAGAAGCATTCCGGTTTGGAGCGCCGGCAGATTGCCCGCCAGCTTTTGCTGGTGATGGAGTATGTGCACGAACAGCAGATTGTGCATCGCGACCTGAAACCTGCCAATATCATGATAGCCCGTAACGGAGGTACGCTCAAGTTGATTGATTTCGGGCTCTCTGATGCCGATAGCTATACCATTCTGAAGAGCCCTGCCGGTACCGAAGGGTATGTTTCGCCTGAGCAGCAGGAGGAGAGTGTGCCTGATGTGCGCAATGATATCTACAGCCTGGGAGTCATCTTGAAGGAGATGCGGCTGGGATGGTCTTGCCGTTGGGCTGTCAAGAGATGTTTTCTTCCTTTAGAGTATCGGTATCCTAATGTGTTAGCTTTAAGGATGCATATTCAGTCGCTTCATCGTCGCCTAATAGCTTTAAACTGTCTTCTCGCTTTTTTAGTTTTGGGCACATCAGGTATTGTTTTATATAATAAGGTGGTAAAGCCAGAGATACTATACGATGTGGTTGCTCAGTTTACTGTAGGCAACCTGGTGTATAAGTCTTGGGGTGGTGGTTTGGTTACTGTAAGTGCTGCCAATGACCGGGATTCTGTCATCGAGATACCTGCTACCGTGAAATATAAGGGTATGGATTATCGTATAGATGAGTTGGAGGATAGTGCCTTTGCTGCTCACCCTTTCTTGAAGCGGGTCGTGATGCCTGATAATCCCAAGTTGCATGTGATGAAACATATCTTTGCTGGCAGTCCTAATCTGGAGGGTATATATTTCCGTAGCAAGACACCACCTATGTTGGGCAATGCAATCTGGAGGGTGACGATGGATGATATCTTTGAGACTCCTAGTTTTGGGAAGATTGTTCTCTATGTTCCTAAGGGTAGCAAAGATGCTTATTGCCGTTCACCGTGGGGGCACTTTACTTATATTGTGGAGTTTGAGAAATGACAACGATAAAATTAAAAATGGCACTCCCTGGTTTTGAGGGGATGCCATTTCTTTGTTAAAAGGATATGGTTTGAGATTCATTTGAATCTCAGACCGCAGGGATGTTATATCTGTCCTGCTCTAATATCCTGGGTTCATAGAAAATGATTCAAATGACTATAAATACGCTTTCAGATTTTATTTTATCTCCCAAATCAATCTTTACTTTCTGGCTGCAAAAATACATAAAAAGAATGAAAGTGGATTGGTTCAAAACGGTTTAATTTCAGTTTATTGCAATAAAAGGTACATTTTTTGTGGGAAAAACGGCAAATATTGCTTATCTTTGCAATCTGTAAAAAGCAAATAGATGAATATATAATGATGGAAGATTATAAAAAAGAAGATTTTGATAGACTCAAGAATGAGGTCGAAACGCTGATGGGACGAAAGATCGTTTCACCAAGGGATTTTGATTTCCTTTCCCGACAGATAGAGGGTTATACCCAGGAAACGGTTTCGGTGAGCACGCTGAAGCGTCTGTGGGGATATGTGGCATGTTCCTGCAAGCCGAGCAGGTTCAATCTGGAATTGCTCTCCCGCATGGTGGGATATCCCAGCTGGAATGCGTTCGTAGAGAGTAAGGATGCTGTTGCTTCCAGCCGATTCTTTTTCAAGAGCAAGCTGATTGCTGATGCTCTTGTCGTAAATGATCTGGTTAGACTGATCTGGCAGCCCGGCCGTATTCTTACCATCAAGTATCTGGGAAATGACAATTTCAAGGTGATGGAATCGCTGAACAGCAAACTGGCTGTCGGGGATACGTTTACCTGCCACCTGTTTGTGGCTGATGAGCCTCTTTATCTTTCCAACCTGAACCATCCCGGCATTCCTCTCTGCAACTATGTGGCAGGACAGAATGGAGGCATCAAGTGGAATGTTCTTGAAGGATAAACTGTACGGTTCTTTCACCAATCGGGTAGGAGGTAAATGTTACTCATAAGAGGCATTTACCTCCTACCCGATTATATAAAAAAAATGAGGTGTTATGCTTCATGCTGTCTTACACCCATGCGGGCCTCTACTACGTTTACTACATAGTCGCCGAGTTTCTCGCATTCCTGGATGATATCCATATACATGGTACCGATGGCGTAGGTATAGAGATGGTTGTTCACATCGTTGATGTTCTGGCTCTTCAACTGATTGCGATAGTTGTTGATTTCGTTCTCGATGTTGAAAGAGAGGTTGGCATCGTTGTCTCCCTTATGGCCTACGAGTGTGATGTTCATTTGGGTAAGGGCATTGTCGGTAAGTTCCATCATCTGGTGCATGTGCTCATACTGTGAAGTGATGAAGTCTTCCTTGCCCTTGAAACGGCGGTTCAGCGTGCGTGCGATGTTGAAGCAGCTGTCACCGATACTCTCGATTTCAGAAATCTCACGGAGCATGGCACGAATCTTTGCCTTGGTCTCGTCAGAAAGATGAGAATCGCTCACCTGGTCAAGATACTTGGCAATCTCTATCTCCATGTTGTCAGAGATACCTTCGTATTTTTCGATGCGGCTATAGAGTTTTACAAACTTTTCTTCATTGGTCTCGCCAAGAAGCGTCTTCACCATGCCGAACATGCGCTGGATGCGCTCTGCAAAACAATGGATTTCCTTCTGTGCCTCCAAGACAGAGATTTCCGGTGTCTTCATGATACCGCTCTGGATAAAGCGCAGGCGGAAGTCGTCCTCATCGGTATTCTTCTTAGGACGGATAATCTTGCATACCAGCTTCTCTATCTGTGGAATGAACCATACCAGGATAAAGGTATTGGCGAGGTTGAAGGTGGTATGGAAGGCGGCAAGCACAAAGGATAGCTTGGTTGCATTGGCTACGAAATGAGGATCAGTCTTCTCCATGGCATCGTCGAAACCTACCCAGCCGCAAACCAGATGGATGAACGGGTGGAATATGCAGAGTATCCAAAGCACACCGAAGATGTTGAATACCATGTGCGCCATCGCCGCTCTCCGGGCCTGGGTATTGGCGGTGAGCGCTGCGACGTTGGAGGTTACGGTTGTTCCGATATTCTCACCCATCACAAGTGCAATACCCTGATAGATAGGCAATACGCCGGTAGAGCAGAGTATCATCGTAATCGCCATGACGGCTGCCGAACTCTGCACGCACATAGTGAGTATACTACCGATAATCAGAAAGGTGATGGTGGTCTGGAAACTGTGAGGGTCGAAACTTGCAAAGAATTCAAGAACCGGCTGATTATGAGCCAGATCCATGTCGATACCGGTTTGGCGTAAAGTTCCCAAACCGAGGAACATAAAGGATATACCGAAGATGAAGTCGCCGATAATCTTGCGCTTCTTGCTGTAAATCAGGATGATGGCGATGAAGAACGCCGGCCATACAAAATCTGTGATGTTAAACGAGAAACCGGCACTCATAATCCATGCGGTGAGCGTGGTTCCTATGTTGGCGCCCATGATAACGGAGATAGCCTGGGCTAGGGTAAGGAGACCGGCATTAACGAATGATACGGTCATCACTGTTGTGGCTGTAGAAGACTGCACCGCTGCGGTGATGAGCGTACCCGTGAGGATGCCCGTCAAACGGTTGGTGGTCATTGTTCCTAACACATGGCGGAGCTGTGGTCCTGCCATCTTCTGCAAACTGTCGCTCATGGTCTTCATACCGAACATCAGTAGGGCGAGTGCTCCAATAAGCTTAAAAAATATCCAAATCGACATATAATAACTTAATTAATGTTGTCAAATACATCTGGTTTCCGAATTTCTTCGTAACTTTACACTCTGTAGGCGTCTCTCTTCTAAAAAGAGTAAGCCGATGCTCAAAAAGCACCTTTGGGGGCTTCGAGAGCGGGTAGATTAAGTTTAATTTTGTAACATAGTTTTAATACAAATGAAACAAGTAATTCAAATCCGTTGCAAAAATAATAAAAAATCTCAGAAAGTAGAAATCGGAAGCACACTTTTTGATATTTTTTCTGCATTTGACCTTAAAATGACCCACGGACCGGTGTCTGCAAGGGTAAATAACAAGGTTGAAGGCATGCATTATCGTGTTTATAATTCTAAAGATGTAGAATTCCTTGATATGACTTCTTCATCCGGTTCGCGTGCATATACCCGTACCCTCTTCTTTGTTCTCTGCAAGGCGGTACAGGATATTTATCCTGCTACAGATGTGGTGATTGATATCCCCGTATCGAATGGTTTCTACGTAGATATCCGCCTGGGCAGACCTGTTGTAGATGAAGATGTGAACATCATCCGCCGTCGCATGCAGGAGATTATCGATGCCAGGATGCCGATACGCCGCTTCACCGTGCCTACCGAAGAGGCAGTTGCGCTGTTCCAGGAGAAAGGGGATGTTGAGAAGGTGAAACTGCTCAAGACGTCGGGCTCTATCTATACTACCTATTATAAAATAGGTGATTATGTAGATTATTACTACGGCACGCTGCTCACCAATACCTCGCAGCTCTATCTCTTCGGGCTGGAGAAATATTATGATGGCATGCTCCTGCGCATTCCTTCGCTCAAGAACCCGGATGTGCTGGGCGAAATGACCCGACAGGACAAGATGTTTGAGATATTCAAGGAGCATCATCGCTGGCAGAGTATCCTGGGCATCAGGACTGTAGGCGATTTTAACCAGGCAATAGACGCCAATCATTCTACCGACATCATCAATATCAGCGAGGCGCTGCAGGAGAAGAAGATTGCCAAGATTGCTGAGGAGATTGCCAGCCGCAAGGGCGTGAAACTGGTGCTGCTGGCAGGTCCTTCTTCTTCGGGCAAGACCACTTCGTGCAAACGCCTGAGCATACAGCTTGCCGTAAACGGATTGAAACCGCTCCAGATTTCGCTCGATGATTATTTCGTAGATAGGGAGAAAACGCCGAAGGATGCTTCGGGCGAATATGATTATGAGAGCATCTATGCCCTGGATCTCGATTTGATCAACGAGCAGTTCAATGCCCTCTTCCGTGGTGAGGAGGTAGAATTGCCGAAGTATGATTTCCAGAGCGGAAAGAGTAAAAAGAGCGGCAACAAGCTGAAGATGAACGATAACAATGTGCTGGTGGTAGAGGGCATTCATGCATTGAACCCAGAGCTGACGGCCCACATCCCACAGGAGCAGATATTCAGAGTATATGCTTCGGCGCTGACCACGATTCTTCTGGACAATCACAATTATATCCCGACAACAGACAACCGTTTGCTTCGCCGCATCATCCGCGATTACAAGTATCGGGGTGTCTCTGCCCAGGAAACCATTCATCGCTGGCCTTCGGTAAGGGCGGGTGAGAACAAGTGGATATTCCCATTCCAGGAGAATGCCGATGCGATGCTCAATACGGCGATGCTTTATGAGCTGGCTGTGATTAAGACGCAGGCAGAGCCGCTGCTGCAGCAGGTTCCGGAGAATTGCGAGGAATATGCTGAGGCTTACCGGTTGCTTAAGTTCCTGAAATACTTCAAGGGTATACCTTATAATAATCTGCCGCCTACTTCGCTTCTGCGAGAGTTCCTGGGGGGCAGCTCGTTTCATTATTAAAGGTTTTATCTTTCGGAGATAAGTTGGCTGTTTGAGTAGGACAGCCAACTGGCAGAAGCCGGACAGCCGACTAGCGCCTTATCCGCTAGTCGGCTGTTTGTCTTTAACAGTCCTCGGAACTGGGTTTATCTGATATCCTTTTAGACGTCTGATTTTCTTTTTTATGCGATAGACGAAAAACTCTTCACTCTTCACTCTTCACCCCCTCGGAATGCCGATAAACACAGGGGTTTCGGGCCGAAAGGTGAAGAGTGAAGAGTATTTCAGAGTAGAGTTGCTATACTTTTTATAAAGCGTACGAATTTATAAAGCCTGCGACTTAGAGCTTGCTGCCATAGCACAAGTCGCCGGCGTCGCCGAAGCCTGGCACGATATACTTATGCTCGTTCAACCCCTCATCAATAGAGGCACACCAAATAGTAGTCTTGTCCTCAGGGAAGGTCTTCTTGACGTGCTCAATGCCCTCAGGTGCAGCGAGAACACAGGCAATGTGGATATGTTTAGGATTGCCCTTGGTGAGGAAAGCCTTCATACCCATCTCCATGCTGATACCTGTGGCAAGCATAGGGTCGGCAATGATGAGCACCTTATCTGTAAGATCAGGTGTGGCGAGGTATTCGATATGTACGCCCACCTCAGTATGCTCCTTGTTGGTATACTCGCGATAAGCACTCACAAAGGCATTGCCAGAGTGGTCGAAAATATTGAGAAAACCTTCGTGGAAAGGAAGTCCGGCACGGAAGATCGTACCGATGACAATCTTTTCGGTAGGAAGATTGACCAGGGCCACACCGAGTGGTGTAGTCACCTCAGTCTTTTCGTAATTAAGAGTCTTTGATATTTCAAAGGCTTCATACTCACCGATTCTCATAATGTTGTTGCGGAAGAGCAGTCGGTTCTTTTGATAATCGCAGTCACGCATCTCAGCCAGATAGCGGTTGATGATGCAATTGTGCTCGCTCAGATTATTTATCTTCATATAGTTGTAGTTTTTCTGCAAAGATATAATAAATCTCGGAAACGGCAAAATGTTTGGGCAATTATTTTCTCTCTGGGGAATGAAAGAACATGTTTCTATCTTATTTTTCCTTCAAATATTCTCTTATATATAAAAGAGGTGTAAATCTCAGCTTCAAATTCTCCAAGCAGAGATTTTTTGCAAAGTCAACGTGGCAAATATCAGATGAAATCTTCCATTTTTAACTTCTTTAACCTAAAAAGAATTTAAAATACATTTTTTATGCATGAGAATCTTTGCCATAAAACATATTTTTCGTAACTTTGCGGCGATTTAGGAAACGAACAAATATTTCACAACTTAAATACATTTAAAGTAAAATGGCAAAGTTAGATTTGACAAAGTATGGTATTACTGGTGCTACAGTAATCGCTCACAATCCTTCTTACGAGAAGTTGTTCGAGGAGGAGACAAAGGCTGGTCTCGAAGGTTATGAGAAGGGTCAGCAGACAGAATTAGGTGCAGTTAACGTTATGACTGGTATCTACACAGGTCGTTCACCTAAGGATAAGTACATCGTAATGGATGAGAACTCAAAGGACACTGTATGGTGGACTACTGATGAATATAAGAATGATAACCACCCAATGTCTGAGGAGGTTTGGGGTACAGTGAAGGACCTCGCTGTTAAGGAGCTCTGCAACAAGAATCTCTATGTTGTAGATGGTTTCTGCGGTGCTAACAAGGATACTCGTATGGCTGTTCGTTTCATCGTTGAGGTTGCTTGGCAGGCTCACTTCGTAACAAACATGTTCATCCGTCCTACAGCTGAGGAGCTCGAGGCATTCGAGCCAGACTTCGTTGTTTACAACGCTTCTAAGGCTAAGGTTGAGAACTACAAGGAGCTCGGTTTGAACTCTGAGACTTGCGTTGCTTTCAACGTAACATCTAAGGAGCAGGTTATCATCAATACATGGTATGGTGGTGAGATGAAGAAGGGTATGTTCTCTATGATGAACTACTTCTTGCCATTGAAGGGTATGGCTTCTATGCACTGCTCTGCTAACTGCGATATGAATGGTGAGAATACAGCTATCTTCTTCGGTCTTTCTGGTACAGGTAAGACTACATTGTCTACAGACCCTAAGCGTAAGTTGATCGGTGACGATGAGCACGGATGGGATGACAATGGTGTATTCAACTTCGAAGGTGGTTGCTACGCTAAGGTTATCAACCTTGACAAGGAGTCTGAGCCAGATATCTACAACGCTATCAAGCGCAACGCTCTCTTGGAGAACGTAACTGTAGCTGCTGATGGTAAGATTGATTTCGCTGATAAGAGCGTAACAGAGAACACTCGTGTTTCTTACCCAATCTTCCACATCAACAACATCCAGCCAGGTTCTTCTGCTCCAGCTGCTAAGCAGGTTATCTTCCTCTCAGCTGATGCATTCGGTGTATTGCCTCCAGTATCTATCCTGACTCCAGAGCAGACTCAGTACTATTTCCTCTCTGGCTTCACAGCTAAGTTGGCAGGTACAGAGCGCGGTATCACAGAGCCTACTCCAACATTCTCTGCTTGCTTCGGCCAGGCATTCTTGGAGTTGCACCCAACAAAGTACGCTCAGGAGTTGGTTAAGAAGATGAACAAGAACAACGCTAAGGCTTACCTCGTTAACACAGGTTGGAACGGTACTGGCAAGCGTATCTCTATCCGCGATACACGTGGTATCATTGACGCTATCCTGAACGGTGACATCGACAAGGCTCCTACAAAGCAGATTCCTATGTTCGACTTCAAGGTTCCAACAGAGTTGCCAGGTGTAGCTACTGAGATCTTGGATCCACGCGATACATACGCTGAGGCTTCTCAGTGGGAGGAGAAGGCTAAGGATTTGGCTGCTCGTTTCATCAAGAACTTCGCTAAGTATACAAACAACGAGGCTGGTAAGGCTCTCGTTGCTGCTGGTCCACAGCTCTAATTCGATACTTCGAATTTATACTAAATATGGAATCCCGTTTCTTGCAAAAGAAGCGGGATTTCTTCGTTTTTACGCCTCGAAATCACTAAAAAACTTAAAAAATGCGTCTAAAATGAATAATTTGCATAATAATAAGGAGAAAAGGTCGAGTTTTTAAAGAATTCTCAGTAAATTTGCAGCTAAAAATAAAATAGGATAGAATGAAAAGGAAGTTTTTTGCTTTCATAGCGCTGATTACAGCTACGCTCTCGCTCTCTTCTTGCTTGAGCAGCGATGAAACAACAGTAGAATATACACATGATACAGCCATCACGGCTTTCTCGTTGGGTAGTCTTGACAGATATACCAAAACGAAGGCAGGTAAAGATACCTTGCTCAAGGCTAATGTGACGGGCTCTGACTATAAATTTTACATAGATCAGGCACAACGCTTGATTTATAATGTAGATTCCTTGCCTTGTGGGGTGAGGGATACTGCCATATTGGCTACTATCAGCAGCAAGAATAGCAGCCCTATTCTCCTGATGGATATCAACAAGCCTGATTCTGTCGCAGCATACTATTCAAGCTCTGATTCCATTAACTTCTCAAAGCCTCGCTTTATTAGAGTTTACAGCAGCGACTACTCTGCCTATGCCGAGTATAAGGTTACCGTAAACGTACATAAGGAGTTGCCTTATGAGTTTAAGTGGCATGAGCTGGCTCAGAACAACAGTCAGTTGGCTGCGTTCTCTGATTTGAAGGCTGTAGCTTGTGGTGATTACATCTATGTATTCGGCAAGACTGCCGATGGTACTGAGGTGCTGAAGTCAGCCATCAATGATGGCAGCGCCTGGTCATCTATTACGATGGACGAAAGCTTAAGTAGTGACGCTTATCAGAGTGCAGTAGCGCTGGATGGCAAACTCTATATCTCAGATGCCGGCAAGGTTTATGCTTCTGCCGATGCTGAAATATGGACAGAGGTTTCTGAAAACGCAGATGTTAAGCTCATTGGTGCAAGCAGCAAAAATCTCTATGCTTACACTGCTGCAGGTATCTCTGTTTCAAAAGATAAGGGTGCCAGCTGGGAGCAGGAGAAACTTGATACAGATGCAGACTATTTGCCAACACAGAATATCTCAATGAATGTGGCTGGCGTGCTCTCTGCAAAAAATGTGGAGAACGTGATGCTGATGGGTACTCGTGACAAGGCTTTGAATGATACGGTTGCCACCACATGGTTGCGCACGGTTGACTATGATGTAAATGCTGAAGCCGGACAGTGGAACTATCTGGAAATCGAAAACAATGAAAGTGGAAAGATGCCTTGGCTGGATCAGGTAATTACCTGTGCTGCCGATACAGGCTTCGTTGCTTTAGGCAGTAACGGCAAATGGTATAAGAGCCAGAATGCCGGATTGACTTGGAAGCAGGATAAGATGGTTGTTCTGCCTGCTAAGTTTGCTACTGAAGGTCGTTTCGCTTTCTGTCGTGACAAGCAACATTACTATTGGATTATCAGAAACGGATACGTATGGAGAGGACGTTTCAATATAGATGGCTGGAGCAAGGAAGATTAATCATCCTGCTTGCCTTCTTAACTCTGGGCTGTATGGCGGTTCGTGCACAGGACGATCCGCAATATCGCATGGAGATAGGCGCCGGTGTGGGAGTAATGACCTATGAAGGCGACTTTAATGGAAAAGTGCTTGGCGACATGCAACCTGCCGGTTTCCTGGTGGGAAGATACAATTTCGACCCCTACAAGGACTTGAAACTGAGCGTGGGCTTTGGAAAAATAAAAGGTTCTTCGGCAAATGTGGATACCTTCTATCCTGATTATACGGAGAATCCCTATTCCTTCAATCATACGCTGGTGGATATGAATCTGGTGTTTGAGTACAACTTCTGGCCCTACGGAACAGGCAGAGACTATCGCGGAGCCCAGCGCCTGGTTCCTTATATACTGGGTGGCCTGGGAGCAACCTACGTAAAAGGTAACGAAAAAAATGTATTTACAGCCAACGTGCCTTTAGGCATCGGCGCAAAATATAAAGTGAACGAAAGGTTGAACTTGGGACTGGCCTGGACTTTCCATTTCTCGCTCAGCGATGAATTGGATGGTGTGAAAGACCCTTACCGGGTAAAGAGCAGTGGCATTTTCAAGAATTCCGACTGCTATTCTACCATAGCCGTTTCGGTGACCTATAGTTTCAGTGCAAAATGTAAAACTTGTAATAAAGAAGAATGATGGACAACTTAGATATGAACAGGATTCCTGAGCACATCGCTATCATTATGGATGGCAATGGTCGCTGGGCAACAGAACGGGGCAAGGAGCGTAGCTACGGCCATCAGGCTGGAGTAGAAACCGTGCGCCGAATTACATCGGAGTGTACCAGGTTGGGGGTAAAATATCTCACCCTCTATACTTTCTCTACAGAGAATTGGAACCGTCCGGCCGATGAGGTTGCTGCCTTGATGGGACTGGTACTGACTTCGCTCGAAGATGAAATCTTCATGAAGAATAATGTCCGCTTCCGTGTGATAGGCGATTTGAAACGCCTGCCACAACAGGTGCAGGACAAACTTCAGGAGACCATGGACCATACTGCGAAGAACGATTCGATGACTATGGTAGTGGCATTGAGCTATTCTTCACGTTGGGAAATCCTGAATGCTACAAAGAAAATGGTAAAAGAAGCATTGGAGTCTGGTTCAACTTATGAGCAGATAGAGGATAAACTGACAGAGGAGAACTTCGAGAAGCATCTTGAGACCAGTTTCATGCCAGATCCTGAACTTCTGATACGTACAGGAGGTGAACTCCGTATCAGCAACTATCTTCTTTGGCAGATAGCTTATTCAGAGTTGTATTTCTGTGATACCTTCTGGCCAGACTTCAATGAAGAAGATCTGCATAAGGCTATAGCAAGTTATCAGAACCGCCAACGTCGATTTGGAAAAACCGAGGCACAGGTGGAAGAGGAGGAGAAATAGGAAAACCTCATACAAGCATAGAAAAATCATATTATATATAATAAGGTATAAATGAATAGATTTAAAAAGATTTTCATCCTGCTGTTCGGCGTAATGGCATGCATGCAGATTCAGGCACAAGATAAAATCGTAAACCCTGACATCTCGTATGCTGGTACACCTCGTACCCTTAAGATTGGTGGTATCAATGTTTCGGGTGTTGAGGGCTACGAAGACTATGTTCTCACAGGTATCTCAGGCCTCAGTGTGGGCGATGAGATTACTGTGCCTGGCGACGAGATTACCAATGCCGTAAAGCGCTACTGGAAACATGGACTCTTCTCGAAGGTGGCTATCGCTGCCGACTCTATCGTAGGTGAGAAGCTTTATCTTCATATCTATCTTGCGGTTCGTCCACGTATCTCTAATATCAACTATGTTGGTTTGAAGAAGAGCGAGCGTGAAGATATGGAGCAGAAGTTGGGTATGGTAAAGGGCACTCAGGTAACTCCGAATATGCTCGACCGTGCCAAGATTCTTGCCAAGAAGTATTTCGATGATAAGGGCTTCAAGAACGCTGATATCCAGATTAACCAGCGCGATGATGTCGCCAACAAGGGACAGGTAATCCTGGATGTTGTTGTTGACAAGAAAGAAAAAATCAAGGTACATCAGATAACAATCGATGGAAACGAACAGCTTTCTGACCGCAAGATTAAGGGTGGACTCTTCTCGAAGGGTGCTTTTGCCAAGACTCATGAGGCTGGTAAGTTCGCCTCTTTCTTCAAGTCGAAGAAGTTTACCCCTGAGAGATGGAAGGAAGATAAGCAGAAACTCATCGACAAATATAATGAGTATGGTTTCCGTGATGCTCAGATTCTGGAAGATAGCGTGAGCAACTTCGATGAGAAGCACGTTAATATCTACATCAAGGTAGATGAAGGTAAGAAATACTATATCCGCAACATCTCTTGGGCAGGTAATACCGTTTACTCTTCAGCTTATCTCGAAGCATTGCTCGGCATGAAGAAGGGCGATGTATATAACCAGAAGATATTAGGTAAGCGCCTGAATGAAGATGATGACGCAGTTTCTAACCTCTACTATAATAATGGTTATGTGTTCTCTCGTATCGAACCGACTGAAATCAATATTGATGGCGATTCTATCGATTTGGAGATGCGCGTAACAGAGGGACCTCAGGCTTATCTGAGCCATGTACGTATCAATGGTAATACCCGTCTTTACGAAAACGTAGTGCGTCGTGAACTTCGTACCAAGCCAGGCGACCTTTTCTCTAAGGATGCTCTGATGCGTTCGGCTCGTGAACTTGCTTCTATGGGACACTTTGATCCTGAGAAGGTTAGCCCGGATGTAAAGCCTAATCCTGAAGATGGTACGGTTGATGTAAACTGGAACCTGGAGCAGAAGAGTAACGACCAGATTGAGTTCTCGCTCGGTTGGGGTCAGACGGGTGTCATCGGACGTGTGGGCTTGAAGCTCAACAACTTCTCTATGGCAAACCTCTTCAACAAAAACAAGGAGCATCGTGGTATCATGCCTATCGGTGATGGTGAGGTGCTGAGTATCGGTGCACAGACCAATGGTACCTACTACCAGAGCTATAACGTAAGCTACTCTACCAACTGGTTTGGCGGCAAGCGCCCTATCCAGTTCAGCGTAGGTGCATACTACAGTAAGAGTACCGACGTGTCAAGCAACTATTACAATAGTGCTTACATGAACAACTATTACAGTTATATGTATGGTTATGGTTCTAGTTACTATAACAACTACGAGAATTATTACGATCCAGACAAGTATATCCAGATGGTGGGTGTAAGCCTCGGTTGGGGTAAGCGCCTCCGTTGGCCGGATGATTACTTCACCTTGTCTGTACAGTTGGCTTACCAGCGCTACATGATGAAGAACTGGAGCTATATGTTGATGACCAACGGTAATGCGAACAACTTGAACTTGACCATCGCATTGAATCGAACATCAACCGATAACCAACTCTTCCCACGTCGTGGTTCTGAGGTTGAGGCAAGTGTCAACCTTACTCCACCATGGAGTGCGTTCGACAACAAGGACTACAAGAATCTTGCCAACGATTCTAAGTCGCCAACCTATTCTGCTGAGCAGCAGGAGAAGTACAGATGGATTGAATACCATAAGTGGAAGTTCAAGGCAAAGACTTATACTGCACTCACAGAGGGTCAGAAGTGCTTCGTATTGATGACCCGTGTAGAACTCGGTTTGCTCGGTTCTTATAACAAGTATAAGAAGAGTCCATTCGAGACCTACTATGTGGGTGGTGACGGTATGAGTGGATACTCATCATATTATGGTGAGGAAACAATCGGACTCCGCGGTTATGAGAATGGTTCTGTATCTTACAGTCCTACAACCGGTTACTATGCTTATGCATACGACCGTTTCTCATTGGAGCTTCGCTATCCATTCCTCTTAGGTAACACAACCATTTACGGTTTGACCTTCGTAGAGGCTGGTAACGCCTGGTATGAAACCAAGAAGTTCAACCCATTCAGCATGAAACGTAGTGCCGGTGTCGGTGTACGTATCTTCTTGCCTATGGTTGGTCTGATGGGTATTGACTGGGCTTACGGTTTCGATACTGTATGGAATGGTAGTTCATATAAGAAGGGTGGAAGCCAGTTCCACTTCATCTTAGGTCAGGAATTCTAAAAATGGGTTTTATGAAGAAAATAGTATTGATGCTGATGATGGCTGTAGCAGCCATCTCAGCACATGCACAGAAATATGCATTGATAGATATGGAGTACATCTTGAAGAATGTACCCGCTTATGAGCGTGCCAACGAGCAGTTGAATCAGGTAAGCCGCAAATGGCAGGCTGAGGTAGAAGCTCTTAACACAGAGGCAAGCACCATGTATAAGAACTATCAGAACGAGGTAGTGTTCCTTTCTCAGGAGCAGAAGAAGGCTAAGCAGAATGCCATCATGCAGAAAGAGAAGGAGGCTAGCGATTTGAAGAAAAAATATTTTGGTGCAGAAGGCGACCTTTATAAGATGCGTGAGGCATTGATGGGACCTATTCAGGAAGAGATTTATACAGCAGTAAAAGAGATTTCAGACCTGCGCGGATATTCGCTTGTTCTCGATAGAGCTAGCAACAGCGGCATCATCTTTGGCTCTCCTAAGATAGATATTAGCAACGAAGTGCTCCAAAAATTAGGTTATTCCAAATAATAATTGTATATTTGCAGCCGGTAAGTACATGTGCCAATGGTTGGCGGCATGAAAACTTCATTTAGAAATTAATAATTAAAAAGAATAGAACAATGAAAAAGCTTATTTTAATGTTGATGCTCTGTGCACCAATGACTATGATGGCTCAGAAGTTTGGTAAAGTAAATACTCAGCAGATTATGCAGTCTTTGCCAGATGTAGCTAAGGCTAATGGCGAGATGGAAGCTCTCCAGAAGCAGAAAGAGAATGACTTGAAGTCTATGCAGGATGAGTTGCAGCGTAAGGCTGACGAGTATCAGAAGGGTTCCAGCACAATGAACGCTACAGCAAAGCAGCAGAAGGAAACTGAGTTGCAGACTCTCCAGCAGAAAATTCAGCAGGCTTACCAGGATGGTCAGCAGGAGTTGCAGAAGAAGAGCAGCGAACTCATGCAGCCTATCGTAGCAAAGGTACGTACAGCTATCGCGGCTGTAGGCAAGGCTGGTAACTACACCTTCATCTTCGAGGATGGTGCAGCTGTATATACAGGTACTAACGTAGTAGACGTTACTAAGGAAGTACAGGCTAAGATTAAGTAATCAAGGCAAATAAAAAGAATATAGATTGAGGGCAGGCAGAAGTGCTTGCCCTTATTTCTCATTTTTAATAACGAGGTATTTATAAGGTATTCATCATAAACGGTATCACTCATCATGAAAAAGAATCTCTTATTTCTGGCTTTTGCTCTCATCTCTTTGACTGTTTCAGCCCAGCATACAACGCCTGCAGCAAAGGTTCAGCAACAACAGATTGCTGTATCTGCTCCCTTGCATTTTGGCTACTTTAGTTTTGATAAGGTTTTTCATACTATGCCTGGTTACGCTATAGCCAAGCATAATATGGATGAACTCCGTGAGAAATACGATGCAGAAACGAAACGTGTAGAAACTGAGTTTAATGCTAAGTATGAGGAATTTCTTGATGGACAGCGCACTTATGCCAAGACAATTCTGGAGAAACGTCAGGCTGAATTGCGTGAATTGATGGAGAAAAATATTGCCTTCAAGGCTGAGGCTACCCGCCTGTTGCAGCAAGCAGAGAATGATGCTTATGCTCCGCTCAAAGCAAAAATAAACGAGGAAGCTAAAAAGATTGGCAAGCAGAAGGGGTTTGCCTTTATCATCAATACAGACAATAATGCAGCTCCTTATCTCAACGAAGAGATGGGGGAGGATATTACAGCTTTGCTGGAGGAGACATTGAAATGATGCTGCCTTCTAATCCCGGACCAATCGGTGTCTTTGATTCTGGTTATGGCGGACTGACCATCCTGCATGGGTTGCGCCAGACGATGCCTCAGTATGATTATATGTACTTGGGTGATAACGCTCGTGCTCCTTATGGCTCGCGTTCGTTTGAGGTGGTTTATAAGTTCACACGCCAGGCTGTGCTTAAACTTTTCTCTATGGGGTGTCATCTCGTTATCCTGGGATGTAATACTGCTTCGGCTAAGGCACTACGTTCTTTGCAGCAGCGCGATATTCCTGAGTTGGATCCCAGCAGAAGAGTTCTGGGTATTATCCGCCCTACTGCCGAAGTAATTGGTACTATTACCAAGAGTAATCACGTGGGACTTTTGGCTACAGAAGGTACTATTAAAAGCCAAAGTTATAATATGGAAATTTCGAAACTTTGGCCAGAGATTCAGGTGAGTGGCGTGGCTTGTCCGCTTTGGGCTGCCATCGTGGAAGCCAATGAAGCAGATAGTCCGGGAGCTGATTATTTCGTAAAGAAACGCATCGACCAGCTGATGCTGAAGGACGCTGATATTGATACCATTATTTTGGGTTGCACGCATTATCCGCTTCTTATGAGCAGCATTGTGAAGAATCTTCCTGATGGCGTAAGAGTGGTTCCGCAAGGACAATATGTAGCAAACAGTCTGAAAGATTATCTGAACCGCCATCCGCAGATGGAACAGATGATAACCAAAACAGGCTCTTGCCGATATCTCACAACAGAGAGTGAGGATAAATTCAAGGAGTCTGCACAGATTTTCCTTCATGAACAGGTGGAGGTTACACATGTAGATCTTGAATAGTTTATAGTTAATAATTTATAGTTAATAGTTATGCAAGAAACAAGACAAAACCGTATATCAAGACTTCTCCAGAAGGAGTTGAGTCTTATCTTCCAGTCACAAACCCGCATGATGCATGGTGTGATGGTAAGTGTTACTAAGGTTAGAGTAAGTCCAGATCTCAGTATCTGTACTGCTTACTTGAGTGTGTTCCCTTCTGAAAAAGGAGAGGAGATTTTGAAGAACATCAATGCAAATGAGAAGACGATCCGTTTCGACTTGGGTAAAAAAGTGAGAAACCAGTTACGTATTATTCCAGAACTCCGTTTCTTCCTTGATGATAGTCTCGATTATTTGGAGCACATTGATGAACTCTTGAAAAAGTAAAAGAGTAAGGAAGTAAAAAGACAAGGGAGTTAAGACGGCAATTCTTGACTCCCTATACTGTTATATAAATAAGGTAAGATAGAATTATGAATTTCCCATTCTTTATAGCTCGCAGGTATCTTTTCTCAAAGAAGAGTACGCACGTCATCAACGTCATCAGTTCTATTTCTGTAATAGGAGTGGCGGTAGCTACGATGGCTCTGGTCATCGTTCTGAGTGTTTTTAACGGCTTCCATGACCTGGTAGCTTCACTCTTTACGAGTTTTGACCCACAACTCAAGGTTGTGCCTGTTGAGGGAAAGACTGCACCTGCAGATGATCCTATTCTTACTAAGATTCGTCTTTTGCCGCAGGTAGATGTTGCAACAGAAACCGTAGAAGATCAAGCTCTTGCAATCTATAATGATCATCAGGCTATGGTGAAAATCAAGGGTGTAGATGATAATTTTGCAGAACTTTCTCATATTACAGATATTTTATATGGTGATGGCTCCTTCTCCTTGCATGCTGCCAATCTGGAATATGGAACAGTAGGTATCCGTCTTGCCCAGAATTTAGGCATAGGAGCACAATGGGATGGTTTCCTGAAAATCTATGCTCCTAAAAAGGAAGGACAGCTGGATATGACTAACCCTGGTGATGGCTTTGTTGTTGACTCGCTCAACTCTCCTGGCGTACTTTTTGCCGTCAAACAGGCTAAGTATGATAAAAACTACATCATCACTTCTATTTCATTTGCCCGTAATCTCTTTGGTCAGCAAGGTATGCTCTCTGATTTGGAATTACGCTTGAAACCGGGTAGCAATCTGGATGCTGTAAAGGCAGAGATGCAGCAGATAGCTGGTAATAAATATAAAGTGCTTGACAGATTTGAACAACAGGAAGATACCTTTAAAATTATGTCGATAGAGAAGATGATTGCTTATATCTTCCTGACCTTTATCTTAGTTGTTGCATGTTTCAATATCATCGGGTCGCTTTCTATGCTTATTATTGATAAGAAAAATGATGTAGTGACTCTTCGTAATCTTGGAGCTAACGATAAGCAGATTACTAGAGTATTTCTTTTTGAAGGTAGAATGATAGCTGTGATAGGTGCTGTTATCGGTATTGGATTGGGCTTGCTCCTCTGCTTTTTGCAGCAGCAATATGGATTTGTACGTCTGGGAGATTCTGAAGGCTCCTTTATTGTTGATGCTTATCCGGTAAGTGTCCATTACTCAGATGTTGCCATTATCTTCGTTACTGTAATTGCTGTAGGTTGGCTTGCTGTATGGTATCCTGTAAGAGCGCTGAGTAAAAGGCTGTTGAGTTAAAACCTACAGAATTTCTTATACTTGGGTGCATATACTAAAAGAAATGACATGAATCTTTCATGGGGGATTCATGCCATTTCTTGTTCTAATTGATTTTTTATTTTTTCCTGATGAGTGTAAGGCCATCGCGTAGTGGTAAGATAACAACCTCTACCCTAGGATCTTTTGCTATTAAATCATTGAAAGCCCGAATGCCTTGAGTCTGGTGGTCTCGGTCGTAGGCAGGATCGATGACGTGACCATCCCAAAGAGTATTGTCTGCAAGGATGTAGCCTCCAGGGTTCAGGATGCTCATAACCATTTCATACGTTTCTATATAGGTACGCTTATCGCCATCAACAAAAGCCATATCGAATTTTACGCCTAGTTGGGGCGCTTCTATGTTGGCATCACCGATGCGGAAGTCAATCTTGTCGGCAACATTCGAACCTTCTATCCAGGGACGGGTAAAATCTTCCATCTCATCATTGATCTCGAAAGTGTAGAGTTTTCCACCTTCCTGCAATCCCTGGGCCAGGCAGATAGCACTATAGCCACTAAATGTGCCTACTTCCAGAATATTCTTCGGGCGAATCATCTCTACAAGCATCTTGAGAAGTCTGCCCTGAATATGGCCGCTAGCCATACGTCCATGGATAGTATGTATATTGGTGGCGCGGTAAAGACGATACAGATAATTGCCTTCAGGCTCTATATGCTGGCAGATATATTTGTCTATGAGTTCAGTCTCTGTCATAATCTGATGGATTTAGAGTAACGGAAATCTTACTCTTCTGTTTCTTTCTGTGCTAAGATTCCTGAAATGGCAAGTTCGTAAGAAGCCAGACCGAAACCGCAGATTACGCCCAGGCAAGCACAGGAAATATATGAATGATGGCGGAACTCTTCACGTTTATGCACATTAGAGATGTGTACTTCAACGCAAGGGCATTTCAAACTGCGAATACAATCCTGCAAGGCGATGCTGGTATGAGTATAGGCGCCAGCATTGAGTACTACACCATCATGGGAAAAACCAACTTCCTGCAGTTTGTTGATTAACTCGCCTTCAATGTTGCTCTGAAAGTACTCTATCTCAATATCAGGGAATTTCGCTTTCAGCTTAGGCAGATAACTCTCGAAAGAATTGCTACCATAAATACCCGGTTCTCTTACACCAAGAAGGTTCAAGTTTGGACCATTAATAATTTGTATCTTCATATTTACTTGATTTTTAATCGTAATCCATATTTTTTTCGTATCTTTGCGGCAGAGATCTTTTGTACTCTCCTGTCTTATGCAAAGACGATGCAAAGATACAATAAATTAAGGAAACTGACAAAAAATGAGGAATGAAATTATAAAGAACTATATGAGATACCTCAAGTTGGGGCGTAATTTCTCCAAAAATACGTTGGATGCCTATTACCATGACTTGAATTTTCTCTTGGAGTATGCTGATAAGAATAATTTGGTGCTGACGGAAATGAAATTGGAAGACTTGGAGAATTTTTCTGCAAGTTTGCATGATCGTGGTGTTTCTGCTCGTTCACAAGCTCGGATTTTGAGCGGAATCCGTTCTTTCTACCGGTATCTGGTGCTTGATGATTATATAAAAGACGATCCGACCGAATTACTGGTTTCTCCCCAAATAGGAAAGCATTTGCCGGAGTATTTATCTGTAGAAGAGGTTGACATGCTTGAAGCGGCTATCGATTTGGAAAAATGGGAGGGACAGCGTAATAAGGCGATTATAGAAACCCTGTTCTCCTGTGGCCTTCGCGTTTCGGAACTTGTGAATCTAAAGAAAAGCGATGTGTTTGAAGAAGAAAAGTTTATTAGGGTCATAGGTAAAGGTAACAAGGAACGCATCGTTCCTATTTCTGGTAAGGCTCTGAAAGAAATCAATCTTTGGTATATAGACCGGAATCTGATGACAATCAAGCCAGGTGAGGAAGACTATGTCTTCTTGAATCGTAGAGGTGCTCATCTCACACGCAATATGATACTTATCATGATAAAAAATGCGGCTTATGATGCAGGAATCAAGAAAACCATTTCTCCTCATACTTTACGCCATAGTTTTGCTACAGCCTTGTTGAAAGGTGGAGCCGATCTGAGGGTAATTCAGGCCTTGTTGGGGCATGAAGATATTGGAACCACAGAGATTTATACTCATCTTGAAACTTCAGATTTGCGCAGAGCTATCTTGGAACATCATCCTCGAAATATCAAATATAGTGGAGAAAACCAAGTGCTTGATTCTGATAAAACAGACAAAAGATGCCCGAATAACAGATAAAGCACAAGGAATTGACGTTTTTTATATGGGAATATGACAAAATCTGAAAAAATATGAGTAACTTTGCAGCCGCAAAATAATGAATATCAATAATTAATAGAAATAAAGTAAGAAAATATGGCATATTTGTTTTCATCAGAATCAGTTTCTGAAGGACATCCAGATAAAGTGGCTGATCAGATTTCAGATGCATTGCTTGACCAGTTTTTGGCTTACGATGACCACGCTCATTGCGCCATCGAAACCTTTTGTACTACTGGTCAGGTAGTAATCATGGGTGAGGTTCGCTCTAACGTTTATGTTGATTTGCAGACCATTGCCCGCAAGACTATCAAGAAAATCGGTTATACCAAGAGCGAATATCAGTTTGACGGCGACTCTTGTGGTGTGCTTACTGCTATCCATGAACAGAGCGATGATATTAACCGTGGTGTAAGTCGTGAGGAGGATGATAATCAGGGTGCAGGCGACCAGGGTATGATGTTCGGTTATGCTACAACGGAAACCGAGAATTATATGCCGGTATCACTCGACTTGGCTCAGCTCATCATGCGTGTCCTTGCAGATATCCGCAAGGAGGGCAAGGTGATGACTTATCTCCGTCCGGACTCTAAGAGCCAGGTAACTATCGAATATTCAGACGATAATATCCCACAGCGCATCGATACCATCGTAGTTTCTACCCAGCATGATGATTTTATCAAGAAGGCAAATGGTGAGGACGATGATGATGCTATGCTGGCAAAGATTCGTGAGGATGTACTCAATATCCTGATTCCAAGAGTAAAGACTCACCTGAGTGATAAGGTGTTGGCTCTCTTCAATGATGACATCAAGTACTTCGTAAACCCTACAGGTAAGTTCGTGATTGGTGGTCCTCATGGAGATACAGGTCTTACCGGTCGTAAGATCATTGTAGATACTTATGGAGGTAAGGGTGCTCATGGTGGTGGTGCCTTCTCAGGTAAGGATAGCAGTAAGGTTGACCGTTCTGCAGCTTATGCAGCCCGTTATATTGCAAAGAATATGGTTGCTGCCGGCGTTGCAGATGAAATGTTGGTTCAGGTAAGTTATGCTATCGGCGTGGCAGAACCGGTTAGTATCTATGTAAATACTTATGGCAGAAGCCATGTGAATATGACTGACGGCGAGATTGCAAAGAAAATTGCAGAAATGTTTGATCTTCGTCCTAAAGCAATCGAGCGCCAGTTGAAGTTGCGCCAGCCAATGTTCCAGGAAACTGCGGCATATGGACACATGGGACGTAAGAATGAGATAGTAGAGAAAACCTTCACTAGCCGATATCATGAGGCTAAAACTGTGAAGGTAGAACTCTTTACATGGGAAAAATTAGATAAGGTAGACGAAATCAAGAAAGTTTTCGGACTTTAAGGAATGGTGCAACAGGCAGATTCGATACAGACAGATGCCGCACTTGAGACTGAATCGCAACAGCAAGTGCTCAGGCAACATAGCAGCCAGCTCACACCCAAAGAGGTGTTGAGCTGGCTGCCTAAGAATGCAACGCCAGCTCAGCAGGACTCCATGATTAGGGCACATATCAAGCCCAGTGAGATTCATTGGAGCAAGATGCCGGATACATTACACTTGCCAGGACATAAGGCAGGTAAGAGTTTTAGGGATGTAAGTTTGCCACAATATTATCGTGAGTCATTCTTTTCAAAAGATTCTCTGTTTCATCCGGAATTAAAGGGTGGACGCTTAGGGGTGGCAGGTGATCCTGTTCCCTATACGGTAGCTGGTGATAGCTTTATTACTTCATTGCTGTTGGTCTGTTTTCTCTTGGCTTGTATAGCATTTTCTAAATCTAAGCATTTTGTTATACGCCAGGCAAAAACCTTCTTCCGTACTCCGCGCATCGGTACAACAGAAGTGACGGAGACCAGTTCTGAAGTAAGATACCAGTTCTTCTTCGTGTTGCAGACCTGTCTTTTGCTGGCAATCGGGTATTTCATTTATTCGAAAGCATCTATCAGCGATACGTTTATCGTAGACCAATATCAGGTAATCAGTATATATGCTGGTTGTATGGGGGGCTATTTCTTGTTGAAGGCGTTCCTCTATGTGATTTCTGGTTGGGTATTCTTTGAAAAGAAAAAAAATGTACAATGGCTCAAGGCATACTTGTTCCTTATATCATGTCAAGGAGTGGCCTTGTTCCCAATGGTGATGCTTTTGTCGTATTTCGATTTCCCATTGCAAATTGCAGTGATATACACGTTGACTATCCTTGGATTAGTTAAATTGTTGGCTTTTTTGAAGGCTTACATTATCTTTTTTAGAAGAAATGGCGTGTTTCTGCAAATATTTTTGTACTTTTGTGCCCTTGAAGTGATACCCTTGTTCGCTCTTTGGGGTGGACTTGTGTTAATCAGTCATTATTTGAAAATAAACTTTTAAGACAAAATGATAAAGAAAATTTTAGTTTCTCAGCCAAAACCTGCAAGTGAGAAGTCTCCTTACTTCGATATCCAGGCTCAATATGGAGTAGAATGCGTGTTCCGTCCATTCTTTAAGGTAGAGGGGCTCTCTTCTAAAGAATTCCGTCAGCAGAAAATAAATTTGCTTGACTATACTGCAGTCGTATTTACATCTCGTCATGCAGTAGACAACTACTTTAAATTAGCTAAGGAGATGCGTATCACAATTCCTGAAGATATGAAATATTTCTGTGTGATAGAGACTATCGCTCTCTACATTCAAAAGTATGTTCAGTATCGCAAGCGTAAGGTGTTCTTTGGTGATACAGGTAAAATTGATGGGTTGATGGGACAGATGGCTCGCCATAAAACCGAGAAATATCTGGTACCATTAAGCAGTGTTCATAATGATGATATTGCCAACTTGCTTGATGAGAAAAAACTCAATCATACAGAATGTGTAATGTATCGTACTGTAAGCAATGATTTCTCAGAAGAGGAAATCAAGAACTTCGATTATGATATGATGCTTTTCTTTAGCCCAACAGGTGTAAAGGCTCTGAAGAAGAATTTCCCTAATTTTGAACAAGGGAATATCGCTGTTGGCGCTTTTGGTCCTGCTACAGCAAAAACGGTTGAAGATGAGGGCTTACGCCTTGATCTGGAGGCTCCTAATAAAGCTTTTCCATCTATGACAGGTGCCTTGGCAGATTATCTGAAACGTCATAATAAATAGGAAATATTTAATAGAATAGATATGTCAACAGACAGAAATAAAACATTCGGAAAGAAAGAGCATCTATGTAAACTGACACTTATAGAACAGCTCTTTGGAGGTGGTGCTAAAGCAATGACGGCATGGCCTATGAGAATGGTGTTTCTTCTTGTTGACAAGAAAGATGAGCAAGCCCCTTCTGTTCAAGTTCTTATCAGTGTATCTAAGCGTTATTTTAAGCACGCAGTAAAACGCAATCGGGTAAAGCGACAGATACGTGAAGCTTTTCGTTATCAAAAACAAGAGCTGGAGACTTGTATGCAGAATTATGTTGGAAAACAATTGCTTGTGGCTTTTGTTTGGCAAACAGAACAATTGCAGCCTTCAAAGCTGGTTTCAACCAAAATGACTAAACTTTTGGATAGATTGGTTGATAATATCAAGGAGATGCAATCTGAAACAGTCATGAAAGAGAGCAGTTTATGATGAAGATTCTCTTTATGATAGCACATGGCATGAGAAAGGTGTTGGTATGGATTCTTATACTGCCGATATTGTTTTATCAGAAGTGTATTACTCCTTATACGCCACCTTCCTGTCGCTTTCAGCCCACTTGCTCAGAGTATGCGAGACAAGCCATCCTGAAGCATGGTCCCTTTAAGGGACTGGCTTTGGCTGTTTGGCGCATCTTAAGATGCAATCCTTGGGGTGGTTCGGGTTATGATCCCGTACCGTAAGTTTCCGACTGTATTGTTGGGCCCCTTATACATATTATATAATATAATAAAAAATCATATTCTATGGCAAAAAATTTTGTTGAAGAATTGAAATGGCGTGGTATGCTGGCGCAGATAATGCCAGGTACTGAGGAATATCTCAACACCCACATGGTGTCTGCCTATCTCGGAACTGACCCTACTGCAGACTCTCTGCACATCGGTCACCTTTGTGGTATCATGATGTTGCGCCACTTGCAGCGTTGTGGCCATAAGCCTTATCTCCTCGTCGGCGGTGCCACGGGTATGATTGGCGACCCTTCTGGCAAGAGCCAGGAGCGCAATCTTCTCGATTCAGAGACTCTCTATCATAACCAGGAAGCTATCAAGAAGCAGGTATCTAAGTTCCTCGACTTCGATGGCAATGAGCCTAACAAGGCGGAGTTGGTGAACAACTACGACTGGATGAAGGACTTCACCTTCCTCGATTTCGCTCGTGTGGTTGGTAAGCATATCACTGTAAACTACATGATGGCGAAGGATAGCGTGCAGAAGCGCTTGAACGGTGAGGCTCGCGACGGCTTGTCTTTCACTGAGTTCACCTATCAGTTGCTCCAGGGCTACGACTTCCTCTATCAGTATGAGAAGTATGGTGTTCGTCTCCAGTTGGGTGGTAACGACCAGTGGGGTAACATGACTACCGGTACTGAGCTGATTCACCGCACATTGGGTAACGACGCAGAGTGCTTCTGCCTCACTTGTCCTTTGATTACCAAGGCAGACGGCAAGAAGTTCGGTAAGACTGAGAGCGGTAACATCTGGTTGGACCGTAACCGCACTACTCCTTACGCTTTCTACCAGTTCTGGTTGAACGTAAGCGATGACGATGCCGAGAAGTACATCAAGATCTTCACAGACCTTGACAAGGAGACTATCGATGCTCTCGTAGAGGAGCACAAGCAGGATCCAGGTCGCCGTGTACTCCAGAAGCGTCTGGCTGAGGAGGTTACCGTAATGGTTCACTCACAGGAGGACTTGGATATGGCTATCGCAGCCAGCAACATCCTCTTCGGTAAGGCTACCAAGGAGAACTTGGCACAGCTCGATGAGGCAACATTGAACGATGTATTCGCCAATGTTCCTCACTACGACCTCGACAAGAACCTGCTCGGTGGAACTGCTGTAGATCTCTTCAATCAGGAGGGCATGCAGATTTTCCCAAGCAAGAGCGAGATGCGCAAGCTCGTTAAGGGTGGTGGCGTTTCACTCAACAAGGAGAAGCTCAATGCATTCGACCAGGTAATTACTGCTGAAGACCTGATTGACGGCAAGTATCTTTTGGTTCAGAAAGGTAAGAAGAACTACTTCTTGATTACCGTTAAGTAATCGTTAAAAGTATTGAAAATATTTGGTAGTGGAGAAAAAATCCACTACCTTTGTAGCCGATTTGCTTGTCCTATGGTGTAATGGTAGCACTACAGTTTTTGGTTCTGTCAGTGGTGGTTCGAATCCGCCTGGGACAACAGGTCATAAATAACCCTTCAAATCCGCAAAGACTTGAAGGGTTATTTTGTTATATAAGAGTTTAGTTTAGGTAGAGAAAGTTTATGCAAGAGATAGACTTGATATTTCAGCAGTATTATCGTCCGCTATGTCTTTATGCCACTCATTATCTGCATAATATCGATGAGGCTGAAGACGTGGTGCAGGATTGTTTTGTGAAATTGATAAGTAGAAGCATCATGCCGGAAAACATCAAGGCTTTCTTATATATCTCTGTGCGCAATGCCTGCATCGACCTGTTGCGCTGCCAGTCTCCGATAGATACGGAGATTTCTCCTACCGATTTATGTGGCGTGATTTCTGATGACCAGGCACAGGAAAGTTCTTTCCGGGAGGCAGAATTGTGGACGGCTATCGAGCTATTACCCGAACGATGCAGGGAAATCTTCCTGATGAGCAAGCGTGACGGAATGACTTATCGGGAGATAGCTGAAGAACTGAACCTGTCGGAAAAGACCGTGGAGCATCAGATTTCCAAGGCTTTAAAGACCTTACGAGGCAAGAAAGATGATTTTCTTGCAGATTTTTTCTATATTTTACCTTTCATCCATGGGGGTATTCTGTAATTCTTGCGTTATAGCAATAAAAGAATGAATAAAAGTACAGTTATGAAAGGTAAAGAGATTATTTTTGCGCTCTCAATTCTTGCCTTGCCAGCTCCAACGTTGGCAGGCACGCCGAAGATGATGGTGGAGGCTCAGACTTCTACCACCATCCGTCAGCAGATGGATTGGCTGCACCGCATCAGGAAAATCAACTTCGTCTATGATTCATCGCTTGATGGGGAATTGAACATCAAGTATCATGGACCAGACATTCAGCATCTTTCGGTGAAGAAGGCACTGAAGGCGCTTTTCGAGAAAACTCATATTCTATATAATATCAATGCGAACTATGTGATATTGAAGCGAAAACCCGTACAACAAATATCAACATCTTACACGAATATCAATCACAAAGTTCAGCAGGTTCAGCGTCGCCACACTCTCAGCGGATACGTCCGTGACGAGAGTGGCGAATCGCTGATTAATGCCACCATCTATGATCTGACGGATGGCATCGGTACAACCACCAATGAATATGGTTTCTTTTCGCTTACCCTGCCTGAAGGCGAGCACCAGCTTCGCTTTTCGTATGTGGGCTATGCCGACAAGGTAGAGAAGCTGAATCTCTCGAAAGATATGCATCATAATATGGCACTCCGTGTTGATGGTAAATTGCCTGAGGTGGTGGTAGATGGCGACTTGAACTCTCCGCTTCTGACCACACAAACCGGCAAGCACTCCTTTTCGAGCAAGGATATCAAGACAGAGTTTGCCCTGATGTCTTCGCCGGATGTGGTGAAGACCCTGCAGCGTGTGAGTGGAGTGGCAGAAGGACAGGAGTTGGCAAGCGGACTCTATGTGCATGGCGGCAATGGTGATGAGAACCTTTATCTGATAGATGGTACTCCACTTTATGATACGAATCATGCGCTGGGGCTTTTCTCCAGTTTCAATGCCGATGTGGTGAAGAATGTGGATTTCTACAAGAGCGGCTTTCCTGCACGATATGGTGGAAGATTGTCGTCGGTGGTGGATGTGCGTACAGCCGATGGAAACATGAATCAGTTTCATGGTGCCTATCGCATCGGACTGCTCGATGCCAGTGTGCAGTTTGAGGGACCTATCCGGAAAGGCAAGACCTCTTATAATATAGGTATGCGCCGTTCCTGGATGGATCTGCTGTCCCGTCCCTTGACCAAGGCTTTCTCTGATCCAGACGATAAACTCTCGATAGGTTATTACTTCATGGACCTGAATGCCAAGGTAACCCATCGTTTCAGTGACCGTTCGAAGATAGACTTGAGTCTCTATCACGGAAAAGACAGCTGGGATGTGAAGGATGATTTTGATCAAAGTAAGGCAGATGGATATCAACCCAACCAAAGCTATGACAAGGACTTGACGAAGTCGCAGCTGGATTGGGGAAACTTTAATGTTGCACTCAACTGGAACTACCTGTTCTCTCCGAAGCTCTTTTCAAACATTACAGCGGTGTATTCCCATAATCGTTCCAAGTTGTATTCCTTGGATGATGATCGTTACATCAATCCTTCGGGAGAGAATGCCACTTCTGTCACTCACTTGGAGCATGGTTATACCTCAACGATTTATGATGCGGGCTATCGTCTGGCATTCGATTACCATCCGAACCCTCGTCATCATTTCCGTTTTGGAAGCGACTATACGATGCATCTCTTTCGCCCCCAGACAGCTATGAAATTGGATTATACTGGATATGAGGGAAATGCATCAGCCCAAGTTGATACCATCCGAATGAATAGTAGTAATCGTCATGTGGCGCATGAGTGGACGGCATACGCAGAGGATGAAATCAATATCAACCGCAACTGGAGTATGAATGTTGGCTTCAATATGGGCCTTTTTCATATCAGTAATAAGAACTTCTTGAATATCGACCCACGTTTTGCCCTGAAATATCAACTGAGCAATGAGGTGTCGCTGAAGGCTTCCTTTACTCAGATGACCCAGTATGTGCATAAGGTCTCTAACAGCTACTTGTCCTTGCCTACGGATTATTGGGTACCGACTACCCGAAATCTGAAGCCAATGCGTTCTTATCAGTTTGCGGCAGGAATCTATGCCCAGCCCAACCGCCATTGGCTTCTGTCGCTCGAAGGGTATTACAAGTTGTCCAAGCATCTGCTTCAATACAGCAGTTGGGTAGGCATTGAGCCGCCTGCTGAGCATTGGGATTCGCAAGTGATGGATGGCAAGGGGCTCTTCTATGGCGTTGAGGCTGATGCCACTTATCGCACCAATCATCTGACTTTGAGTGGTTCTTATACGCTCTCTTGGAACAAGCGAAAGTATGATGACTTCTATCAGGATTGGTATTACGACAAGTTTGACAACCGCCATAAGTTGAATCTGTCCTTGCGGTATGCGTTTAACAAGAAGGTGAGTTGCTTTGCGGTCTGGAACTATCACACGGGCAATCATGCCACGATGCCAACCCAGTTGGCGGCATTGCCAAGCTTGCCAGATCAAGAAGGCAAGTATTACAGGAATTGGTGGAATTCCGCCTCTTATGTCTATGCCATCCCCAATAATTTGACGCTTCCAGCTTATCATCGCTTGGACTTGGGATTCGATTTCCGTCATGTCACCAAGCATGGACATGAGCGCATTTGGAATTTGAGCATCTATAATGCTTATTGCCATCTCAACTCGATGTACGTCAAGGTGGACTATAATGGGGTTACGCAGCAGTTTGAGGCGAAAAACAAGGGATTTATTCCAATAATACCTTCATTTAGTTATACTATCAAGTTTTAAAACAAAAGAAATCTCATTGGATATGAATACAAATCATAGAAGAATAAAAATCAATGTAAGTTGGAAATGGGGACTGTTCTTCTTTTTGATGAGCGTGGCCTTTTCTTCTTGCATAGATGATTTTGATGTGAAGAAGCTGCAAGATACTCCCCGATTGGTACTTTATTGTTTTCCAACGGAGGGAGATACCACACTTATCGTTGTAACGAAAAGCTTGCCTGTTTCTTCTTTCAAAGGAGATATAGATACCCAATCACGCTTGCCCGTGGATGCAAGTGTCGTATATAAGGTAAATGGAATGCCACAGGAGGTGAAACGTATCGAAAACATGAAGGAAGCGCAGTCCTTTTCTCAAGTTTCCGATAGTTGGTCTCTTTCTACCCTAATAGGACAGTATTATGCCGTAGGAAAGCAGAAGGCTGGAGATAAGATTGAGGTCCAGGTATCGGCAGATGGTCTCTCCGAGGTTTCTGCTTCGACTTCCATTCCCGAGAAGGTTGATGTAAATATAGGTGACATCCATTTGAAAGAGAAATCGTCGGATCATGATGTTTATTTCTCGGTAGATAAGTTGGAAGCGACTTTTAGTGACCCTGCTTCAACCACGGATTATTATTCTGTGAAGGTAACTCGCAAGCAGAAATATGGAAACTTGAAAGGTGTTCCCAAAGAAGGCAATAGATGGCAACATGATGTTTATGTTAATAATTACCAAGCTTATCTTGATTATTTGGGTAGGGAGGATGAATATGAATGGTGTTTTGATAGTTTGGCATCAAATATCGATTGGCCTGAGATGGTGACCACCAGTGAGCCATTGATTAACAAGAAGTCAGAGTTGGATGATGATTTCGGCTTTGACGAATACAAATACTTTGATGATGTTTATATCTTCAATGACCGGACGATAAATGGACAGACCTATACGATGCATTTGGAAGTGAACAGTAATGATTCTTATTGGCACACGTATGATGGTTGGGACCGTTTGTTTGGCTTTACTTATAATGTACAACTTTGCAAGGTTACTCCAGAGTACTATCGCTTCTTGAAGAGCATTAACGATGCGCAGAGCAATAGTTGGGCGGACGCTGGATTGATGCAGGTGACACCTACTTATTCAAACGTAAAAGGTGGTTTCGGTGTAGTGGCAGGATTTAATGTCTGTGAAGCTTCGAAGTATATCGCCCCATTGCCATCGGCACCATCGGATAATCAAGGCGGAATATATACCAAATAAAAAAGGTGAGGAGTATGAAAAGAAGTCTTTTTATCATTTTAGGTACCTTGTGCTTTGCCATTGCCGGCAAGGCACAGATTACAGGACAATTTTAAAGGAAGAAAGGGATTCTATGATGAAGATCAACAAGAATGAACAGGAATTTGTGCTGAAGTATTTTCAGCCGAACAAGCTGGATACCCGGAAGGCCTTGCAGAAGGTGAAGGCTCGGGTTGGCATTGCTGATGAAGAGGTTTCGCATGCTGCAACTGTATCTTTACGCATGCGTCGCATCCGTTGGATAGCTGTGGCTGCATCTATTCTGGTGCTCTTCATCATAGGAGCCTATACGCTTTTGCAGCCAAAGACGGTGACGCTTTCTGCCGAATCGGAAGTAGTGGTATATCATCTGCCTGATGGAACGAAGGTATCGTTGATGCCTCATTCTTCTCTTTCCTATCAGGAAGATGATTGCAGAAAGGTGGAGATGAAGGGCTGCATCTATTATCAGGTGAAGCATGATGAACAGCATCCTTTCGATGTGATGGGAGAGCATGGACATGTAAGGGTGCTCGGTACCCAGTTTATGGTGGATGAAAGAACGGATGCTCCCGAAGTGATGGTAACCAGCGGAAAGGTGCTTTTCACAGCTCGTAACTCTGAAGAGGGTGTCTTCCTGATTAAAGGCAAGCGGGCACGTCTATTGAAAGGGGCTGCCCAGCCTAAGTTGTTGGCAGATTATGATATCAATGATGTGGCATGGGCTACCCATCGCCTGCATTTTGACAACACTCCATTATCCGAAGTATTGGAGGAACTTTCTAAATTATCTGGTACAAGCTATACGGCTTCTGATGAGAGCAAGCGTCTGACGGGTGATTTTGATACGAATTCCATCCCACAGGTCATCCAAGTAATAGAAGAAACATTGGGTGTTCAGATAAGATAAGTGTGTGAATAAAACATAGTAAAAAGGGACAAACTTAGGAAAAGCAGTCAATAAAATGAGAAAATAAGTAAAAAGGGTGCATCTTTCGTATTGATTTAGGGTGATATTCAAAATTATTTTGTATCTTTGCCCTCGTAACAAATCAAACAATTTATAAAAAATAAAATTATGGACTTTAATAAACTATTCTCATTAGAGGGTAAAGTAGCCCTCGTTACAGGTGCCGCTTATGGTATCGGGTTTGCTATGGCTGAGGCTTATGCCAAAGCTGGTGCTAAGATTGCTTTCAATTGCCGCAGCCAGCACCACATGGATCAGGCTCTTGCAGATTACAAAGCAAAGGGTATTGAGGCAAAGGGTTATATCTGTGATGTAACAGACGAGGAACAGGTGAAAAACATGGTAGCTGACATCGAGAAGGAACTTGGTGTTATTGATATTTTGGTAAACAACGCAGGTATTATCAAGCGTATTCCTATGACAGAAATGTCTGTAGATGACTTCAAGCAGGTTATTGACATTGACCTCACTGCACCTTTCATCGTATCTAAGGCTGTTATCCCTGGTATGATCAAGAAGGGTCATGGTAAGATTATCAACATCTGTTCTATGATGAGCGAGCTGGGCCGTGAGACTGTTTCTGCATACGCAGCTGCCAAGGGTGGCTTGAAGATGTTGACACGTAACATCTGCTCTGAGTATGGTGAGTACAACATCCAGTGCAATGGCTTGGGCCCTGGTTACATCGCAACTCCTCAGACTGCACCTCTCCGTGAGCGTCAGGCAGATGGTAGCCGTCATCCATTCGACAGCTTCATTTGTGCAAAGACTCCTGCAGGTCGCTGGTTGGAACCAGAAGAGTTGGCTGGTCCTGCTGTTTTCTTGGCTTCAGATGCTTCTAATGCAGTGAATGGTCACATTCTCTACGTAGATGGTGGTATCTTGGCATATATCGGAAAGCAGCCAAAATAAAGGATCAAACATGAAGATTTAAATTTGAATAAACTTGAATAGAATAAAAAAAATATAGGGCAGCCATAAAGGACTGCCCTATATTTGTAATTAAAATAATCTTTACAATTATTTGTTGATTGCATCTGCAAGCTCAGCACCAGCCTTGAACTTAGCAACCTTTTTAGCTGCAATCTGGATCTTCTCCTTAGTAGCTGGATTGATACCCTCACGAGCAGGACGCTCGTTAATGCTGAATGTACCGAAACCTACCAACTGGATCTTGTCACCTGCAATGAGGGCTTCCTTCAATGCGTTTGTTGTAGCTTCAAGAGCGGCCTTAGCCTGTGCCTTTGTAATCTCAGCACCTGCTGCAATCTTGTCAATCAATTCTGTCTTGTTCATAATTTTTCGTTATTAAATGAATAATATTGTTGTTTCTTAGTTGAATTCGTTTACAAATATAGCTTTTTCTTGTGAAAGTTCAAATAAAAAAAGCAGAAAAGTGATGAAATTATTGAAATTTAAGTGTAATAAGTCTATTTTTTGGTGTTTTCACGGATATTTTTCGTAATTTTGTCGCCAAAATACAAATATTATTCAGATTATTAAACTGTTTATAGAAATAAAGTTATGCGCAATATTCCAATTGTAACAAAGAATTTGCTGATAGTGAATGTAGTAGCATTCCTGGCATGCATGCTGATGGACAAGAGTATGGGTGGCGGTTCTGGCCTGACAGATATGTTTGGGCTTCATTTCTTCCTGGCATCCGATTTCCATATTTATCAGTTAGTTACCTACATGTTTATGCATGGTGGTTTCCAGCATATTCTCTTTAATATGTTTGCCTTATGGATGTTTGGCTGTGTGGTTGAAAGAGTTTGGGGACCAAAGAAATTCCTTTTTTATTACATAGCGTGTGGAGTGGGAGCAGGTTTGTTCCAGGAAGCTGCACAGTATATTACCTATGTGGCAAAGGATATGGCAGCTTATGATTATGTTAGTGTTAATGGAGCCAGAATAACAATGGAGCAATATCTGAACCTATGGACTACCGTGGGTGCTTCAGGAGCTATTTATGCCATATTGCTTGCCTTTGGTATGATTTACCCAAACGAGCGTCTCTTCATTTTCCCGTTGCCAGTTCCTATTAAAGCTAAATTCTTCGTGATAGGCTATGCTGTCATTGAATTGGTTTCAACATTCTCTCTCTCTGATGACGGTGTGGCTCATATTGCCCATTTAGGAGGTATGGTCTTTGGATTCTTCCTGATCCGTTATTGGCGTAAGCAGATTGGTAATGGTTACTATCAGTCTAATTCTGCTGATGCATTCGATAAGTTGAAAGGTATGTTCGGCGGAAAGCGTCGGGCTGGTAGAACGCATTTTACTTATACCAAGAATGAATCTTATAATCCGACTTATGAACAGGATGCTGAATGTAAGACCAATGAAAAGGTCGTATCTCAGGAAGAGATAGATAGGATCTTGGATAAGATAAGGAAAAGCGGTTATGATAGCTTGACTCAGAGTGAAAAGCAGATGCTCTTTGATCAGAGTAATAAGTAGGAAACTATGTTTAAAGGATTTAAGGAATTTACATATAAGATGGTAGCTGGTGCTAATGTGGCAACTATCATCATCATGTTGCTGGTGGGCTTTTCTGACTTCTTTCAGCCAGAAAAGTTCGCCGCATTGGCTAATCTTGGCTTACTTTTCCCGGTTTTTCTTATAGTTAACTTAGGCTTTTTGCTTTTCTGGTTGCTCTTCCGGTCTAAGTATGCCATTATTCCATTCTTAGGCTTCTTGATCTGTTTTGTTCCTGTCCGCAAGTATATGCCAATCAACTTTTCTGACGAAACTCCAAAAGGTTGTATCAAAGTTCTATCATATAATACCTGGAATTTTGGTGCACAGACTGAGGATGCCGAAGGAACTAATATCTGTATTGCTTATCTGCAGGAGCAGGATGCTGATATTGTTTGTCTGCAGGAAGCATGTCCTACTTCCCGGAATATTGAACAGATAGATAGCATGCTCAAGCCCATGTATGCTTATCAGGATACAACGATGCACGTGAATGGTGGAAATTGTCTTATGTTGCTCAGTAAATACCCCATTCTTTCGAAAGAGCGAATTCCTTATGAATCGAAAGGAAATATGAGTGTGGCGTATCGTCTGAAAGTGAAAGATAGAGAGGTCCTTCTCATCAATAATCATTTGGAAACAACCGGCTTAAGTTTAGAGGACAGACGCCAGTTCAAGAATCTGGTTATCGGAAAATTGCAGGTTGATACTGCAGAAGAAACGTCCAAACTGCTCGTTGTAAAACTTGCCGAGGCAACAAAGAAACGGGCTCCGGAGGCTGAGGCTGTAGCAAAATACATTCAGCAGCATAAAGAACAGAGTATTATTTTGTGCGGTGACTTTAATGATGGTCCTATCTCTTATGCTCATCGTACGATAGCTAAAGATTTGACGGATTGCTACATTGCAAGTGGTAACGGACCGGGTATCAGCTATCATCATGGAGGCTTTTTTGTTCGCATTGACAATATCATGTGTTCAGACGATTGGGAGCCTTATGAATGTAAAATTGATGATAAAATCGCCGTTTCAGACCACTATCCTATCATTTGTAAGCTAAAAATGCGCCCTAAAAAGCAAAAATAGAGCAAATTATTCTTATATAAGAAAAAAAATGCTTATTTTTGCACAACTTTATGGAGGTTTTTTAAAAGAATCCCTAAAAGCAATTGAAAAGAAACAAATAATTAATAACAATAAATAGAAATGCAAAACAAAGGAATTGTAATTTGTGTAGCCGTCTTACTGACACTCGCAAGTATCTTCTATTTGTCATTCTCGTTTGCCACACGTTACTATGACAGCGAGGCTGCAAAGATTAAAGATCCTATTGCTCAGCAGGATTATAAGGATTCTGTTAAGTACTTAGGTGTTTATTCTTACCAGAACTGCTTGGAGACTCAGATTGGTCTTGGACTTGACCTTAAGGGCGGTATGAATGTAATTCTTGAGATTTCTGTACCTGATGTACTTGAAAACCTTGCCGATCATAAGACCGACGCTGGTTTTACCAATGCCATGAAGGAAGCTAGAGCTCAGGAAGAAGCTAACGGTGGTGACTTCGTGTCACTTTTCATTAACGCTTATCATAAGAGCGCACCAGGTCATAAACTCGCAGAAGTATTCGCTACCCAGCAGTTGCAGGGCAAGGTTTCTCCTCAGAGCAGCGACGCAGAGGTAGAGAAGGCTATCCGCGCTTCTGTACAGGATGCTATCGACAACTCTTTCAACGTTGTCCGCACCCGTATCGATAAGTTTGGTGTTGTACAGCCTAACATCCAGAAGTTGGAAGGTCAGCAGGGCCGTATCATGGTAGAAATGCCAGGTATCAGCCAGCCAGAGCGTATGCGTAAGATGCTCCAGGGTAGTGCTAACCTTGAGTTCTGGGAGACATACAACTCAGAGGAAATCGCTCCTTATCTCCAGCAGCTTGATACCCGTATCGCAAATGGTGATAATGGTGAGGAGGAGAAAGACTCAGTTGCTGCTGATACAACTGTTGCAAAGAAAGAAGTTGCTAAGGCTGAGCCTAAGAAGGCTGAGGCTAAGTTCTCTATCAAGAAGAAGGACGATGCTGCAAGCAAGGTAGGCGAGGACGCTCAGAATGCTGCTGCTATCAAGGCTCACCCATTGTTGGCTCGTTTGCAGCTCGGTGGTGGTTTGAGCACTGTTGGTTATGCTAGCGTTCGCGATACTGCTGCTATCAACAAGATTATCTACTCTGCTGTGGCTAAGCGCGTTTTGCCATCAGACTTGCGTCTGCTTTGGAGTGCTAAGCCAGCTGATAACCTGAAGGTTAAGAATATCTTCGAACTTCACGCCTTGAAGGTGACTACCACTACAGGTCGTGCTCCTTTGGAGGGTGATGTAATTACCGATGCTAAGGACGAGTTCGACCAGATGGGTTCACCTGTTGTTAGCATGAAGATGAATACTGAGGGCGCACGTAAGTGGGCTCAGATGACCAAGGCTAACGTAGGTAAGGCTATTGCTATCGTTCTGGATGGCGTAGTTTACTCTGCTCCTCGTGTAAACGGTGAGATTGACGGTGGTAGCTCTCAGATTTCCGGTAACTTCACTATCGAGGATACCAAGGACTTGGCTAATACATTGAAGTCTGGTCGTATGCCAGCTCCTGCACGTATCGTTCAGGAGGAGGTTGTTGGTCCTACACTCGGTGCACAGTCTATCCAGATGGGTATTGTATCATTCGTTGTAGCTTTCGTACTCCTGATGGTTTACATGGTGATGATGTACAATGTCATTCCTGGTATGATGGCTAACCTGGCATTGCTCGTCAATGTATTCTTCACGCTGGGTATCCTGACGTCCTTCCAAGCAGCCCTAACGATGCCGGGTCTTGCCGGTATGGTCTTGTCTCTGGGTACTGCCGTGGATGCCAACGTGCTTATTTATGAGCGTATCAAGGAAGAACTCCGTTCTGGCAAGGGTATGAAGCAGGCTGTAGCTGCCGGTTATGGCAACGCTTTCTCTGCTATCTTCGACTCTAACTTGACATCTTTGATTACTGGTGTTATCCTGTTGATTACCGGTACAGGTCCTATCCGTGGTTTCGCTACCACATGGATCATCGGTATCGTAGTTTCATTCTTCACTGCTGTGTTCCTGACTCGTCTGGTTTACGATTATAAGTTGAACCACGATAAGTGGATGCACTGCAAGTTTGATACTCCTGTTTCTCACAACCTGATGCAGGGCAAGAAGTATAAGTTCATGTCTATGTACAAGACTACCTTCACCGTTGCCATCGTAGCAGCTGTGGTATTCATCGGTAGCTTCTTTGTTCGTGGCTTGAGTAAGAGTATCGACTTCACTGGTGGTCGTAACTATGTGGTACAGTTCGAGAATCCTGTAGAGCCTGAGCAGATTCGTACTGTTCTTGGCGATGCATTCGTTAATGCAGACGGCACCAAGGCAACTACTGGCGCTATCGCTATCGGTACAGATGGCAAGACCATCCGTGTATCTACCAACTATATGATTGAGAGCAACAGTCCAACTGTTGACGATGAGGCAGAGACTATCCTTTACAACGCCTTGAAGAAGGCTAACCTGGTTTCTCAGAAGAGTGTTGAGGCATTCAAGAACCCAGATGTTCGTCAGGGTGGTTCTATTATCAGTAGTACAAAGGTAGGTCCTTCTGTGGCTAAGGATATCACTATGGGTGCTATCTATAGTGTGCTCTTCGCCTTGATTGCTATCTTCCTCTACATCCTGATACGTTTCCGCAACGTGGCCTTCTCTGTAGGTTCTACTGTAGCTTTGGCATTTGATGCCTTGACAGTAATCGGTTTCTACTCACTCCTGTGGGGTCTCGTTCCATTCTCATTGGAGATTGACCAGACCTTCATCGGTGCTATCCTGACCGTGGTAGGTTACTCTATCAACGATAAGGTGGTTGTGTTCGACCGTATCCGTGAGAACTTGAAGTTGCATCCTAAGGGCGACCGTCAGCAGCTCTTCAATGCATCTATCAATGAGACATTGGCTCGTACCATCAATACATCTACATCTACATTGCTCGTGTTGCTCTGTATCTTCATCCTCGGTGGTGACAGCATCCGCAGCTTCTCATTCGCAATGATCCTGGGTGTTGTATTCGGTACATTGTCATCTATCTTCATTGCATCTCCAATGGCTTACATCGTTCTTGGTCGTAAGATTAAGGAAGAGCCAGCTGAGGAGGTTGCAGAAGTTAAGTAATCAGAAACTCTTCATTCTTTCTCTGTCCGATGTATGTCGGATAGAGAAAGATACTGGAAAGAATATAAAAATAATAAAGGTCGCTTCCTGATTGTCAGGAGCGACCTTTATTGTTTTATCATCTCTGGAATGATAAGGAAAGTACGTGGTCCCACCGAGAATCGAACTCGGATCAAAGGTTTAGGAAACCTCCGTTCTATCCGTTAAACTATAGGACCATTGTAAACCGACTGCAAAGATACATCAAATCGTTGACAATACAAAATAAAATGTTATGTTTTTCACTCTCATCTTATCAAGTTTCCTCACTTTTGTGGAGTTGAACTGCGAAAACCTCTTCGATACGAAGCATGATTCGCTGAAGAATGACTATGAATTCCTGCCACAGAGCAGTTACAAGTGGACGCCTTATCGCTATTGGCGCAAGCTGGCAAATCTTTCCAAGACTATAGTAGCTTTGGGTTATGAAGATTTGTCGCTTGTTGGTACCGCCTCCCCAGATAATCCTTCAAGACCCTCGGAGAAGTCCTGGCATGTTCCCGATTTTGTGGCGCTTTGCGAAGTGGAGAACGATAGTGTGCTGTTTGATTTAACCCGGCGCTCAGCTCTTCGCGGTGTGAATTATGATTATGTGATGACCGATTCGCCTGATGAACGAGGCATAGATGTGGCTTTGCTTTATCAGCCATCTTCTTTTGCGCTTATACAGTTCCGTTCTATCCGCATCAAGCCGCTGCCTGATACTCGCCCTACGAGAGATATTCTCTACGCTTCGGGGCGGATTATGAATGATGATACGCTCCATGTCTTTGTATTGCATGCGCCTAGCCGGCGTGGCGGCGAACAGGTTTCGCATCCCTACCGCCTGCAGGTAGCCAGCCAGCTGGTTTCTGCCGTAGATTCTATCTATGCGCTCAATGATAGTGCAAGGATTATCGTAGCCGGCGATTTCAACGATTATTCCGATTCGCCAGCCTTGCAGTATCTCTATAAGCACCACCTTATTAATATAACAGCAGATGCACAGGGCAGCCATGGAGCCAAGGCCACTTATCGCTGGCATGGAGAATGGCGCAGTTTGGATCAGATATTATGCAGTCCATCCTTGGCAGCGAGAAAGCAGGGCAGTGTGATTGGCGACCTGCCATTCCTCCTGGAGGATGACGAGAAGTATGGTGGCAAGAAGCCTTATCGCACCTATCTTGGTCCTAGATACCTTGGTGGTTATAGCGACCATCTGCCGCTGGTCGTGCAATTCAGTAGCCATTAAAATTGAGATTTTTGATTACTCTTTTTGGCAATAAATGCTTATCTAGGGAGTACTGAGTAGTAGATACACTGCTTTAATGAAATGTTAAATCTTGGAAAAGTGTAGGAAAAAACTCGTTTTTACCTTGGAAAAGTGTAAGAAAATGCTTAATTTTGCCTTGAAAAAATGTAAAAAACAAGGTGTCTTTACCTTGAAAAAGTGTAAATCATAGAATGTAAACGTATGATAGATAGGAAGATAGATGCTTTTTTTGAATGATTTTTTTCAAGAACGTCAAGAAAGCTTTGCTCGTGATACCAATAAATTGCAAGATGTATTGGCTGTTCAGAAGAGCATACTTCAAGAGTATAAACGTGACATCATGAAATACAAGAGGGATGACAGCTCTCAGAAGCTCTATATAGATGAGGTGTTCTGTGGAAGAAGAATGACTTTAATATAATAGAATACTACCGCCTTGTGGATATGGAGTTTGTAGACATGCTCGACAACTCATATGATGAGCTGTCACCCAAATACAAGTTCTTCCTTATCCTTGAGCATATCGGCAGGACGGACAAGCAAATCATGGCAGCCATGGGCATAGCCGAAGTGTCCGGAAGGTCCATCAGGTCAAGGGTAAACAAAAAGAAGAAGGAGTTTTAAAACGGATAAAACACTATGCAATGAAACAAAGGTTACTTTTCATCATTCCAATGATTCTCGCTGTCTTCACGACAAGCTTGAACGCCATTCCTCCATATACGATAAACAGATTCACGGAGAGCAACGGACAGCCGCAAGGCCTTGTGACCTGCGTCACGCAAGACACCAAGGGCTACATCTGGATTAGCTCGTGGAACGGACTTAGCCGCTACGATGGCTACACCTTCGCACACTTCAAGGCAAGGCAGGGGAACAACTGCCCTATGAGCACCAACAGAATCCTATACATAAGGGAGACACAGACTGGCGACATATTATGCAAATGCCACGATGGATTCTACCTTTTCAAGACGAAAGAGAAGAGGTTCGTGGCACTGAGAAACAAAAAAAGCGACAAAGGCGACAGGTTCATGGCTTCAAAGAAGCTGAAAGAGCTTATTGCCTCATTGCCCGAATACAAGGGCATTGAGTTTCGGATACTGTATCATGACAAGCAAGGAGGATATTGGATTTACACCCACAAGGGACTCGACAGGATTCTTTTCACACGCGAGAAAATAAAGCCAACGAAATACGACAACGACGGAGAGGAATTCATAAGAGCCATATTCAAAGACAAAAGCGGGCATACCTTCATTGCAGACAAGAATGGCTACGTAAGAATTAGCGATGGACCCGATGTCTTTTACCGATATCTCGTATCCGACGGAAGCCTCTCCAAGACAAGGATACCATTCGGAGCTAACGTATATTCCATATTCGAAGACTCCAAGGGATATATCTGGATGGGCACGAAGCCCAATGGACTATTTAGGCTCCGGAAAGCAAAAAACGGCGGTTTCATCGTCAAATCATTCACCAATGACCAAAAGAACAAGTATTCCCTAAACTGCAACAGCATATACTGCATCACGGAAGACAAGAGCGGAAGGATATTGCTCGGCACTTACGGAGGAGGATTAAACATCGTGGAAAATCCCCACTCCGATGCCCCACGATTTGTAACCCCCGACAACGAGCTTAGCAAATACCCTGCCGAAGCAAGAAAGATTCACGACTTTCTGTATCTTTCCAACGGCAACCTTCTCTTGGGAACAAACAGAGGACTGTTCTCTTGCAACATCTCTGGAAAGCCACGAAACACATCGTTCTTCCCGAACAAGAGAATTCCGGCAGACAAGAAATCATTAAGCAACGACATGGTCACTAACATCCTAAGAGCGCACGATGGCACGATATACGTGGCAACGTATGGAGGAGGACTGAACATCGTTGAGTCGGGAGACATTCTGTCGGGAAGCATCGCCTTCAACGCATTGACTACCGACAACGGCATGGTATCCGACGTGGCACTGAGCCTATGTGAGGACGGGAGAGGAAGAATCTGGGTGGTGTCAGAACACAGCTTGATGGAATACGACCCACGCTCAAAGACATTCTCAAACTACACTGACGGCTTTTTCGCAGAGAAATTCTCGTTCTCCGAGGTTAAGCCACTCTATTCTAAAACCACGGCAACACTATTGCTTGGCACGACACAAGGCTTGCTGACATTAAGCACCAAGAACACAGGAAAGAGCAAGTTCAAGCCACGCATAGTCTTCGACGCCAACGACACCATCAGCCTCTCGCCAGAGGAGAAGTCGCTAAGCATAGGATTTGCAGCGATGGACTACAACAAGAACGTGCCGATACAATATGCCTATATGCTGGAGGGTGTGAACAACGACTGGCTATATACCACGGACAACCACATCAACCTGTCGAACATTCCTGCCGGAACATTCCGACTGAAAGTGAGGTCTACCAATGGAGACGGAGTGTGGATGGACAACGAAAGCTACATCACCATAAGCAGAACGCCATACTTCAATGAGCGTCCGGTGGCATGGATGATGTACGGAGGATTGCTCATTGCTTTCGTCTTTTCCGTATTCAAGGTGACGATATATATAAAGCAGCTCGAAAAGGAGATAAAAGAACTGAAGCTATCCTATGAGGAGAAGAAGGAATACATCAGGCTCAGACTTGGCGACATGTTGGACGGCAATGGAAAAGACAGCGAGGAAAATGCAAAAAACAGCGATTTTATCGAAGAATCTGACTTCAAGCAAAAGGTCGAGGAATTTATGAAACAGAATGTGGCAAATCCCGATTTAGATGTCATGTTATTGGCGAGAGAGATGGGAATGAGCCGCTCCGTATTGTACATCAGGATGAAGAGCACATTCGGATGCACACCAAACAACTACGTGCAAGACTACAGGATGGGGCTTGCTCGGCATCTACTCACGAGGAACAAGGAGCTAAACGTCTCTGAAGTGGCATACAGATGTGGTTTCTCCGACCCCAAATACTTTACCCGCTGCTTCAAGAAAGCCGTTGGATGCACACCAACAGAACAGAGAAACATGGCACAAAAGGCATAAGAAAAGCCAACACAAGATTACAACACACTTACATTCCATGTGCGAGCAGGGAATGCGCTCCCTTATTGCGCCTTAGTATTAATAGGCATACTGCAAGAAATGGGGATAAACATATTATGGATATAGGTAGAAAAAACAAAAAAAGAAGATTGTGAACCCAGAAAAAACGATTATCCACCCCACTCACACACAAATTTAATACCTTTGCACCGAAAATTTAACATAAACTATATAAATCAAAAAACAATGATTGCAAAAACGACAAACCAGTTGCGTCTATTGGCGACAATGCTCTTGGCACTCTTCGCCATCGGCACTTATGCCACAGAAACGCAGCAAACGACCGTAGCCTCGTGGGTATTCTCCGAGGGATGGGACGCAGAGAGTAGCGGAAGCGTCATTACCTACACCCCAGACGGCAGTGGGTGGAAGCAGTTGGCGAACACCGCATGGAAAACCAAGCAACCGGTGTTTCTGCCAAACACCTGCTCAGGAGTGCAAAAAGACTACCAGCTGAAACTCAAGACGAGCGACGGCAAGTGGGAGGTGAAGATGAGCAAGGATTCATACCTGCTCCGCATGAACACTGCGTCAACAGACAAGTTCACCGCACCTACCGACTACACCGACGGAACGCAGCACGACCAGTATTTTGAGGCAAGCTTCCCTACGACAAACCTCAACAACGTGAACATCAACTTTGCCATCGGCGACGGCTCAAGCAGTTCGACACACTTTGGAGTAGTTTACTCCGTTGACGGAGGACAGACCTGGAGCGTGCTATCCGAATACGTGAGCGGAAGCCACTGGAACAAGTATGTGGACGGTAAGTACAGCCTTGATGCCAACAACAAGGAGAAGGTAATTGTGCGACTCCTCGTGACAAGCGCGACAAAGACGAGCAACTACAACCTGAAATACTTCAAGGTGCTTGCCGATGACAATGAGGGTCCTGTACTTAAGAGTACACGTCCTGCCGACGGAGCCTCAGACGTGGCAACAAGCGGAAAGATATACCTCTCATACGACGAGAGCGTAAGTTTGGGAAACGGCGTGCTTGGCAAGCTCACAAATACTGCAACGAACAAGACGGAAGAACTGTCACCTGTAGTGTCGGCAAACGAACTACGCTTTGCATACGAGAAGCTTGACCGCAGCGCCAACTACACCTTTGAGTTGCCTGGCAACTCCGTATCCGACCTTGCGGGAAACATGAACGCCAATGCCGTGAAACTCTCTTTCACCACGGCTGACACCGACCCCATCCAGGCCCCAATAATCGAAAGCAAAAACCACCTTTGGTATAACCGCCCGGCAAAATACTGGGAAGAGGCACTGCCTCTAGGCAACGGTCGTCTCGGAGTGATGCACTCCGGAAGCGTGGCTTGCGATACGCTCCAGCTCAACGAAGACACTTTCTGGGATCAAGGTCCTAACACTAACTACAATGCAAATGCCCACAGCGTATTAAAAGAGGTACAGCAAGGCATATTCAACAAAGACTACGCATCCGTGCAGAACCTCGCCGTTACAAACTGGATGTCGCAAGGCTCACACGGTGCGAGCTACAGGGCTGGAGGCGTAGTACTACTTGGATTCCCAGGCCAACGCTACGACTATGACGAGCCTGCACAGACGGATGGTGCCACCGATGCAGAAGGATACGTGCGCTATCTCGACATGAACACAGCTACGAGCAACGTGGACTATCACGTGAACGGTGTGGGCTATAAGCGCACGGTATTTACATCGTTCAAGGACAACGTCACCGTGGTGCGCCTTGAGGCCGACCAAAGCGGCAAACTGAACTTCAACGTTTGCTACTCTGGCTGCAACAAGTCGAACATCGAGAAGGTCACATCCAACACCTTGTTCGACGAGAACACTATCAAAGCGACAATGGGACCGGCACGCAAACAGTGCGAGAACGTTGACAACGTGCTCAACCTCTGCACTTACATACGCATTGCCGACTGCGACGGAACGATAACAAACGGCAAGACCACCGTCTACAAGCAAGGTACAGCAGATGCTGCCGTAGACGCTCCGCAACTTGTGGTAAACGACGCTACACATGCAACAATAATCATCTCGCAAGCCACGAACTTCAAGAAATACAATGATGTCAGCGGAGATGCCAGTGCTGCAGCCCTCGCCTACCTCACCAACTATGAGAATGCGAACAAGGACTATGCCACTACGCTTGCCGACCACGAGAGTGCCTACAAGGAGCAGTTTGACCGCGTAGACCTCACCATCGCCGGCAATGCCACTCAAGAGGCAAAGGACACAGAGCAGCGCATAAAGGAATACCATAAGACTTCCGACCCACAGCTTGCGGCAAATTACTTCCAGTTTGGCCGTTACCTGCTCATCTCCTCATCACAACCTGGTACACAGCCTGCCAACCTGCAGGGTATATGGAACCCCGACGCTCGTCAGTATCCGGCATGGGACTCTAAATACACAAGTAACATCAACGTGGAGATGAACTACTGGCCGGCAGAGGTGACAAACCTTGCCGAATGTCATGAGCCTTTCGTGGAAATGGTGAAGGACGTCAGCGTGACAGGCGCCGAGACTGCACAAAAGATGTATGGCGCACGTGGATGGGCTTTGCACCACAACACCGACATCTGGCGCACTACTGGTGCCGTGGACAACGGAACAGTAGGCGTATGGCCTACCTGCAACGCTTGGTTCTGCTCACACCTCTGGGAACGCTATCTGTTCTCTGGCGACAAGAAATATCTTGAGGATGTGTATCCCGTGATGAAAGGTGCCGCAGAGTTCTTCCAGGATTTCCTTGTGAAAGACCCGAACACTGGCTACATGGTTGTATGCCCGAGCAACTCTCCCGAAAACCATCCAGGCATTGGCACATACACAAAAAATGACGGTTCCACTGCTAACATCGCCCTCTTCGGTGGTGTGGCAATGGACAACGAGATGGTTTACGACCTTCTGAAGAACACCGCACTGGCAGCACGTGCACTCGGCAAGGATGCTGATTTCGCTGACGAGCTTGACAACCTGAAGGCTCAACTCACGCCATGGAGGATTGGTCAGTACGGACAGGTGCAGGAATGGCAGGAGGACTGGGACCGTGAGACCACATCTCATCGCCACCTGTCCCACCTCTGGGGCGCATACCCAGGCAACCAGGTTTCACCATACGAGAATCCTACGCTATATCAGGCTGTATACAAGAGTCTCGTTGGCCGTGGCGATGCAGCCCGTGGATGGTCAATGGGATGGAAGGAAGCGATGTGGGCACGTATGCTTGATGGCGACCACGCCATGACAATCCTCAAGAACCAACTCGTATTGCTCGACCCGAACGTGACGATTGCCGCTTCTGACGGTGGCTCATACGCCAATATGTTTGACGCACACCCACCATTCCAGATAGACGGAAACTTCGGTGCTACGGCTGCCATAGCAGAGATGCTCGTTCAGTCTCACGCAGGATTTCTACATCTCCTGCCTGCGCTGCCTACAGAATGGAAGCAGGAAGGCGAAGTAAAGGGTCTAAGGTCTCGTGGTGGATTTGTCGTGACAGACCTCAAATGGGCTGGCGGCAAAGTAGTTTCAGTGAAGGTAAAGTCGACAATCGGCGGCAACCTGCGCCTTCGCACCGCAACTCCGCTCACCCTTGCCGATGGCACGGCTCTCAATCCAGCCACTGGCAACAACAGCAACGCCCTGATGCAGCCATACAACATGCCGGCCCCAATTGTGAAGGACATGAGTAAGATTCCTGCCACGAATTTGGAGGAGACCCAGCTCTACGACATTCCTACAGTGGCTGGCGAGGAGATTACCCTCGTTGCCAACGGAGTTACCGGCATCAAGCCTGCGTATGCCAATGAGGGGACTGCTGCTTCTTCCACAGCAATCTACAACCTCAGTGGCCAGCGAGTGGCTGACTCTTACCATGGCATCGTGATAAGCAAAGGAAAGAAATACACCAAATAAGGCTCTTGAGATAAAGGAAAGAACAAGAGTCACACAATAAGGAACGAAGGGGATTTGCCTAATACTATGGCAAATCCCCTTCTTTCTCTTTCCATCCGTTGTTACAGAGTATTATACATATTTAGAAGGCAGGGAGCCGTATTCTTCTTTGAAGAACTTGGCGAATTGCTTGGGCGACAAAGTTAAGGGTGTGTCACGTGATGCGACACACCCTCTTATTGTTTTTATAGCTTATGAGTTCTAGCTGTTTTCCGTAACGGTGAATTTGTTGATTATCCGTAGATAACATTACCGTTCTCATCCTCATAAGGAGTCATATCCTTAGCATACTGGTTCATAGCACGGAGGCTCATACCCATTGATGAGAAACCACCATCGTGGAAGAGGTTCTGCATGGTTACCTTGCGGGTGAAGTCAGAGAACATCATCACGCAGTAGTTAGCGCAATCCTCAGCTACGGCGTTTCCGAGTGGAGACATCTTGTCGGCGAAGTCCATCATGTTCTCGATATCCTTGATACCCTTACCTGCTGTTGTAGCTGTAGGGCTCTGAGAGATGGTGTTGATACGCACGTGCTTCTCACGACCATAGATGTAACCGAAGCTGCGGGCGATACTTTCGAGCATGCTCTTGGCATCAGCCATATCGTTGTAACCGAAGAATGTACGCTGAGAAGCTACGTATGTGAGAGCTACTACAGAACCCCACTCGTTGATAGCATCCAACTTCTTGGCTACCTGCAACATCTTGTGGAAAGAGATAGCAGAGATGTCCAATGTCTTGTTCAGGAAGTTGTAGTCGAGGTCATCGTATGTACGATGCTTGCGAACGTTAGGGCTCATAGCTACAGAGTGGAGCACGAAGTCGATTTTGCCACCGAGTTTCTCCTGAGCCTCTGTGAATACCTTTTCCAAGTCTTCTACGCTAGTCGCATCAGCTGCGATGATAGGAGCGTTGATCTGTTCAGCGAGCTTATCCAGCGTACCCATACGCAAAGCCATAGCTGTATTACTAAGTGCGATAGTAGCACCCTCTTCAGCAGCCTTTACAGCTACTTTCCAAGCGATTGATTCCTCATTGAGTGCACCGAAGATGATGCCACGCTTGCCTTTTAACAAATTGTGAGTCATTGTTATCTTAATACTTTTGTTTATACTAACGACAATCCCCTACATATATCATTCTATATATATAATAAGGTGTAAAACCACTTTGTTTTGTTCTAGTCGTTGAAATCGTGCGCAAAATTACGAAAAATGTGCAATATACCCAAATTTTTTAACTAAAAAGTGCCGTAAACGTTTTCTTTTTTGTGGTATGTCAAGTATTTCGCTCCCTGCAGTCAGTATGATATTCTATTTATTCTTTGCAGATAATAAGCTTGAAACAGATATATCTTATGCTTATAGATAACGTATCTGTTGGTCTGAGGAATTAGATTTGTAGGGGTGCTGCCATATGCCAGCAGAGTTATCGACATATGTCAGCAACCTTGTTGGCAACTGCCGGCAACCGAACGGAACTAATTGTTAGAACCGATAAATCGTAGAACTGTGACTATTTAATCTATTTGTTCTACGTATTTAAGCAATACGTCTTACCCGGCAGATGCCGGTATAGATAACTTAAGAACCTTCTTATTTCTGTTCTTACAAATTATAGCCTTATTGCTGCAAAAATATCCTTTTTGTTGCAATATGACAAGGTAGAAGTGTTAAAAACAGACTTTTTTATGTGCGTTATTAAATTTTTCTTTCAAAATATTTGCAAATATCCGAAAAAAAATCTAATTTTGCAGCCGATTATTATAAATTTATAAATTATTATCTAATAAAGAGAGAGATTATGTTTAAAAGAATCGCTTTATTTGTGGGGGGGGCAATTCTCAGTTGTGGAGTAGCCTTTGCCCAAACATCTGTTACCGGTAAGGTAGTAGCTTCTGAGGATGGTGAGCCTGTTATTGGCGCATCAATCAAAGTAGCTGGTACTAATACGGGTACTGTTACGGACGTCGATGGAAACTTCAGTTTGAATGTTCCAGCCGGCTCCAAGTTGGAGATTACCTATATAGGTATGAATCCACAAACTGTTAAAGCAAGTTCTAACATGAAGATTGCTTTGACTTCTGACAACAAATCCTTGGATGAGGTGATTGTTACAGGTTATGGTAACTTCAAGAAATCCTCATTTACAGGTGCTGCTGCTTCCATGTCAACAGCTAAGTTGAGTGATGTTCCTTCACTTTCTGTTGAAGATAAGCTTTCTGGTAATATCCCAGGAGTTTCTATTTCTTCTTTCTCTGGCCAGCCAGGTGCAATGAACTATATCCGTATTCGTGGTATGGGTTCTATCAATGCAGGTAATGATCCATTGATTGTGATTGATGGTACTCCTGTGAACTCTGGTAACTTGAGTGGTTTCAATGATGGTTCCACACAAGCTGGTTACAATGGTTCTGGTACCAATGCACTTTCTACATTGAACAGCAACGATATCGAATCTATCACTGTTATCAAGGATGCTGCCGCAGCCTCTTTGTATGGTTCTCGTGCAGCCAATGGTGTGCTTGTCATTACAACCAAGAGTGGTAGTGCAGGTAAGACCCAGGTTGATTTCCGTAGCGACTGGGGATTCTCTAACATGGCTATCAACTATCGTCCAACGTTGGATGGTGATTCTCGTCGTGCCTTGATTTATCAAGGCTTGAAGAACTATGCTTTTGATAATATTGATGGTACTACTGATGCCTCTGCTGCAGCTTTTGCCGATCAAAATATTGATGATTATGCAGCAAAACCAGAGAATGGTTGGGCAAACTGGCGTGATGCGCTTTTCAAAAATGGTTCAAATCAGAACTATCAGGCAAGTGTAACTGGCGGTAATGATAAGACCAAGTTCTATGCATCTTTGTCATATGCAAATCAGAATGGTATTGTTGACCGTTCAGGCTTGGAACGTATGACAGGTAATGTAAACGTTTCCCATCGTTTTGGTAAGTTCAAGTTGGATGCTAGCACAATGATTTCATCTATGCATCAGAACTCTGCCATGGATGGTGGCGCTTCTTATGCTGGTGCCATCTCAAGTGCAGTATGGTTCCTCGGCCCTTCTAATGCTATCTATGACAAGAATGGTAATTTGCTGACAAAGACAGATGGTGCTTATAACAATGGTTATAACCCTATTTATGAGAACCAGCACATGTCAGATAAAACCAATACGACACGTTCTTACAGCACCTTGGCTCTCGAATGGAACATTTGGGACAACTTGAAGTTGCGTGAGAAGGTAGCTTACGACTACATCAACTCTACCGAGGATGTGCTTTGGGACAAATTCTGTGGTAATGGTTCTGCCTCAAATGGTGTGATGCAGCGTACTTACAATGAGTGGACAACCATGAACACTCAGACACAGTTGACATACAATAAGTCTTTTGGTGCCCACAATGTGGATGCTTTGCTTGGTTTCGAGACAGAGGCATGGCATAACAACAACTCATACGCTTCCGGTACAGACTACCCTGGCAACTTGTATGAGTTCGCTAACTCTGGCGATACCTCTATGCAGAGTTACAAGTATGACTCAAAGATGACTTCTTTCTTGGGTCGTGTCAACTACAACTATAACGATTTGTATTATGCTGGTGTAAGCTATCGTCGTGATGGTAGTTCTCGTATGGCACGTGAGAATCGTTGGGGTTCGTTCTGGTCTGTATCTGGTGCTTGGCGCTTTGGTGCAGAAAAGTTCATGGATTCTATCAAGGATATATTGAGCGATGGTAAGATTCGTGTATCTTATGGTGTGAACGGAACTCTTCCATCTGGCTTGTATAGTTACATGAACCTTTATAAGTATGGTGAGTACTACAATGGTAGCAATGGTATGGGTATCATTGGTGTAGCCAACAAGGACTTGAAGTGGGAGCAGAACAAGGCTTGGAACTTTGGTCTTGACTTGACATTCCTCAACCGTATCTCTGTAACATTGGATTACTACGTTCGTAATACATCCAATTTGATTATGAACCGTCCTATCTCAATGATTCCAGGTTACTATGATGATTCTTCTCTGTTGGCTACCATGGCTCAGAATGTAGGTTCTATGCGTAACCAAGGTATTGAGGTGACCATTTCTTCTACCAACATTCAGAAGAAGGACTTCCTTTGGACTACTTCTCTGAACTTTGGTCATAACTCCAACAAGGTAACAGAGTTGACTGGTGATGATGACAAGATTATCAGCGGTGCCATGATTCATCAGGTAGGTAAGCCTTACTATTCTTACTATATGTATGAGTATGCAGGTGTTGACCCTGAGACAGGTTTGGAGAGCTATTACATCAATGATGGAACTGAGAATGCTCGCAAGACCACTACTAATGTAGCTGAGGCAAACAAGACTATTGTTGGTCATCATGAGCCAGCACTTGAGGGCGGTTTGTCTAACTTCATCAAGTGGAAGTTTATCGACTTCAACTTTACTTTGACCTATAAGTTGGGCGGTGACTCTTACGATTATGCTACTTGGTTGCACGATAATGGTGGTACATACACCCTCTATGGAGCAATCCCTTCTTACTATAAGTTGGAGGATATGTGGCAGAAACCAGGCGATAATGCTAAGTTGCCTAAGTTCCAGGCTGGTTATGGTAAGCGTGTGTTGTCTTCTCGTTGGTTGATGCCTAACGATTATCTTCGCTTGAAGAACCTTACCTTAGGTTTCTCAGCACCAAAGGAGTGGATCAGCAACCTCGGCTTGAGCAAGGCTCGTGTATATTTCTCTGCCAACAACTTGTTGACCTGGAAGTCTAAGGATCTTTATGTTGATCCAGAGACACCAGCGGATGGCTTGTGTACATTCGAAATGCCAGCTTTGAGAACTTATACATTTGGTATCGAACTTAGTTTCTAATTTATAAAAGAACGAAATACAATGAAAGTATTAAAATCAATATATAAGGTAATGGGCTGCGCTATTTTGGCAGCCAGCCTGTCATCTTGCGTCAATGATTGGTTGGACGTAGCTCCTTCTGATGGTACAGATGCAGATGCAGCCTTGACCAGCAGTTCAGACTTGGCTGCTGCGAGAACGGGTATGTACAAGGCTTTGAAGGGAAACAGCAACTTGGTAGATTACTATGGTCAGCAATTCTTCGTTTATGGTGATGTTCATGCAGGTGATGATTATCAGTATAATAATCTTGGTGGTTCTAACCGCGCTAGTTTCTACTATGACATGAACTATCAGACAGCATCAGAATTCAACACAAGTACTGTATTATGGCAGTCTCCATATGTTGTAATTGGACGTGCAAACAGAATCATTGCAGCTGCAGAAGGTGGAAAATTAAGTGATGCTGTTGAAGCAAAAGCAAAAATTGAACAGTACGCAGCAGAGTCTAAAGTTCTACGTGCTCTTGCCCACTTCGATCTTGTGAGAATTTACGGAAAGCCATATACAGAGGATCAGGGTGCATCTCTTGGTGTACCATTGGTAACAGAAGTGCTGGAGTCTAATGCAAAACCTGCTCGTAGCACTGTTGCTGAGGTTTACACCCAAGTAGTGAAGGATTTGACTGAGGCTATCAGCTCTAATGCTCTTGCTACAGAGACAGAACCAGGTTATGTAAGCGTTTGGGGAGCAAAGGCAATCCTTTCTCGTGTTTATTTGAATATGGGTGATTATGCTAACGCCTTGTCTGTTGCTGAGGATATTATCAAGAATTCTGGCGCAGCGTTGTGGACTCGTGACCAATACTTCAAGGCATGGGATGCTTCAACTCCTAATGAGAGTGAGTTCTTGTTCCGTCTCAATGTGGCAGGTTCTACAGACAACAATGACTTGAATGGTATCGGTAACCTCCAGCAGCGTGATGGCTACAAGGAAATGGTTGCTACTAAGAAGTTTGTTGACATGCTCTCAGCTGATCCAAATGATGTACGTAATGAATTATTCTTGCCAGCAAAAGCAGAAAAAGAAGTTGCTGTTTATGGAACCAATAAAGTCTTCCTTAACAAACTTCGTGGTCAAGGTGGTAATCTTCGTAATGTTACTATCGTTCCAATTATCCGTCTTTCTGAGGTTTACTTGACAGCTGCAGAGTGTGCATTTAGAAATAATGACAAGACTAAGGCTGTAGAGTATCTGAATGATTTGGTAAAGAATCGTACCACAACAGAGGCTTCTTTGGCTACAGTGGATAACATCACACTTGAGCGTATCTTGATTGAGCGTCGTAAGGAGTTGATTGGCGAGGGACAGCGTTACTTTGATGCTTTGCGTAATAACGAGACTATCACCCGTTATACAAGTGAAGCTGATAAGGGTTGGCACAAGACATTGAGCAAGGAAGCTCAGTCTTTCGACCGTGATTACTTCAAGGCTATTGCTGCCATTCCGCAGGCAGAGATCAACGCCAACCCTAACATCAAGCAGAATACGGGTTACGGTGAGTAATCGCTGTGATGGAATATTTTAATAAGATAATATTTTTAATCAACGATATAGGAATGCCATGAGTGGCATTTTCTATAAATCTCTCGGGAGAGGCTGGCTGTGAAGCTCGCCTCTCTTTTTTTTGTCTTTTTATTTGCGTATCTGATATTTTATTCGTAACTTCGCACCGTCTAAAGTAATATGGCTATGGAAGAGATAAGAAAATACCCAGTAGGAATGCAAACTTTCTCTGATATACGAGAGGGTAATTATGTGTACGTAGATAAGACAAGGTATATTGTCGATTTCTTGCGTAATGGTTCTAAATATGTGTTTCTGAGTCGTCCAAGACGATTCGGTAAGTCGCTTTTTGTCTCTACGCTCCAGGCATATTATGAGGGCAGGAAGGAACTGTTTGATGGTTTGGCACTTGGCGAATATGAGAAAGAATGGGTGAAACGTCCTGTTCTTCACTTCGACATGAGTACTGCCAAAAATCAGACACCCGAAGGGTTAGAAGAGATGCTGGGCTACATGCTTTCAGAATACGAGCAGGTCTATGGACGTGACGAATTGGCGGTGCAGCCGAGCCAGCGTTTGCAGTCTTTGGTAAAGCGTGTCTATAAGAAGACGGGTCAAAAGGTGGTCGTTTTGATAGACGAATATGATGCTCCTCTCTTGGATGTCGTGCATGAGAAGGAAAGTTTGATGCCATTGCGCTTGGTTATGAGGAAGTTCTATAGCCCATTGAAATATCTCGACCCTTGGCTGGAATTTACCTTTATCACGGGTATCACCAAGTTCTCTCAGTTGAGTATCTTTAGCGAGATCAATAATTTGGATAATATCAGCATGTTCGATCAGTATTCTGCTATCTGTGGTATCAGCAAGACAGAACTACTGACGGTGATGAAGCCTGATGTTGAGTTGCTAGCCAAGTCTTTGGGAAAAACTTTTGATGAAACGGTTGCCGAGTTGAGTTCATATTATGATGGTTATCATTTCAGTAAAAAATCAGAAGATGTGTTTAACCCGTTTAGTCTGGTTAAAGCGTTGAGAAGTAAGGAAATAGCAGCTTATTGGTTTAGTTCAGGTACTCCTGCATACATTATCAACACTTTACGCAAACATCATGTGGGGGTGATGGATATAGAACAGAAATCCGTAGGGGTGGATGATTTCGATGTCTCTCCTGAGCAGATGACTTCTGCTTTACCATTGCTTTATCAGAGTGGGTATCTCACCATCAAGAAGTATAACCCTATCTTGCAGAGCTATCAGCTGGATTATCCAAACAAGGAAGTACGTGTAGGAATGGTTCGTTTTTAATTTGATGGGTGCTTACATCTTGGTGGAGGAGGATAGTGCAATAGGCAGAGCAGATGCCGTTCTTCACATTATTACGTTTTATCCCCATGTTATTCGATTTTTTTGTGATAAATCACACTTTTGACGAATACAGGGGTAAGAATGCTGGCTGTAAAGCTCGCCTCTTTCCAAGAAAAAAAACACGGACAAATTGAATTTGTCCGGACAAATTTGTCCGGCATGATATAAATCGCTGACTATGAGAAGATTATAAAGCTGCCGGACAAGCATCCGGACAAATTCAATTTGTCCGTGTTATATTTTTGGGGCATAAACACAGCTTTGTTATGGTGTAAACTATGACTTATGCTCCAGAAAACGGTGAGTTGAGGGGAAGAAAACTATGAGTTGTATTTGTTAACACTTTGCGAGAACTGGTCTGTTATGGAGAAAAATGGCTGTAGGATGCAATATTATCCCTTGTTTCTTGTTATTATGATATACAAACTGTTGTGGAAATGAAAAAGAAAATAGTTATAATGATGGTGCTGCTGCTTGCTGTTGTGGGAGCAAAGGCACAGGAAGTGGAGAATCCGGTAGGCAGATTCTCGGTAATTCCCCGTATTGGTGTATCTCTGGCTAACTGGAGCGGATTGGTTCTCGAACCTGAGAAGGGAATCTCGCTAAAGCCTAAGTATCAGGCTGGATTCATGGGCGGCGCAGATGTGGAATATCGCATAAATAAGAGCCTGGGTATTACGCTGGGTGCTTATTATGCCCGACAGGGTATGCGTTTCCCTGACTGCGAGTTGACTGAGAATGCTGAAAAAGGGGAATATACAGGTATTAAGAATCATCATGTGAACCTCGATTATATCCAGGTACCGCTCATGCTGAAGGTCTATCTTGTTGAAGGCTTGTCGTTGAACACAGGCGTTCAGCTGGGATTCCTTTGTGGCGACGGCAAGGTTAAAAGAGAGGAAACCGACCTTCAGAAGGATAAAAACGGGTCTATTACATACAAGGATATGCAGGAAACCGAAGCTCCTTGGCCTGCCAAGAAGGTGGATGTAGCCATTCCTTTGGGCTTGAGCTATGAATATATGAACGTGATTCTGGATGCCCGTTACAACGTGAGCCTAACGAAGGCTGGCAAGGGTGATTGGGATAACTGTAAGAACAAGGCTCTGACCTTTACCGTGGGTTATCGTTTTACATTATAAAAGAATATTTGGATAGAAATAAGAAAAGCCTCAAATCCGCAAAGGATTTGAGGCTTTTATCTTATCTGATAATCAGATGATTCTATGATTCTTTATCCAACCTGGCTTCCTGGCTTAACCTTGCCAAGGAGAGAAGTTACGTTCAATGAGCCGTCGAAGTTGACTGCACTCAGAATCATACCCTGACTCTCGATGCCCATCATCTTGCGAGGAGCAAAGTTGGCTACGAACAATACGTCCTTGCCGATCAGCTGTTCTGGTTCGTAGTAGGCTGCGATACCTGAGCAGATGGTGCGCTCTACGCCAGAACCATCGTCGATGGTGAACTTCAGGAGTTTCTTAGACTTCTTTACCTTCTCGCAGTTCAGAATGTGACCTACGCGGATATCGAGTTTCTCGAAATCATCGAAGCTAACCTCTGGCTTGATAGGAGCAGCCTGATAAGAAGCCTCCTCGTTAGCCTTCTTGGTGTCAGCGAGCTTCTGGAGCTGTCTTTCGATAACCTCATCCTCAATTTTCTCGAAGAGCAATTCAGGCTCACCGAGCTGGGTACCAGCCTTGAGCAAATCTGTGCTGCCGAGCTGAGTCCACTCGAAGTTAGGCATATTGATCATCTTGCGGAGTTTCTCTGAAGAGAATGGCAAGAATGGCTCGAAGGCGATGGCGAGGTTGGCAACCAACTGCAGGGAGATGTTCAGGATGGTCTCCACACGCTTAGGATCGGTCTTCCAAACCTTCCAAGGCTCACACTCTGTGATGTATCGGTTACCGATACGTGCCAGGTTCATTGCCTCTTTCTGAGCCTCGCGGAACTTGAATACATTGAGATACTGCTCTACCTTCTCCTTCACGTCCTTGAACTCAGCGATAGCCTTCTCATCTACCTCCTGCAATTCACCACAGGCAGGAACTACGCCGCCCCAATACTTCTTGGTGAGTTGGAGGGCACGGTTTACGAAGTTACCGTAAACGGCAACCAACTCAGAGTTGTTGCGCTCCTGGAAATCCTTCCAGGTAAAGTTGTTGTCCTTGGTCTCAGGCGCATTGGCTGTCAATACATAGCGCAATACATCCTGCTTGCCTGGCAAATCTACGAGATACTCGTGCAACCATACAGCCCAGTTGCGGGATGTTGAAATCTTATCATCCTCCAGGTTCAGGAACTCGTTGGCTGGTACGTTGTCTGGCAAGATATAGTCGCCGTGAGCCTTCAGCATAGTAGGGAAGATGATGCAGTGGAACACGATATTGTCCTTACCGATGAAGTGAACGAGACGAGTCTCAGGATCCTGCCACCACTTCTGCCATGTTCCCCACTTTTCTGGATGAGCATCGCAAAGCTCCTTGGTGTTTGAGATGTAGCCGATAGGTGCATCGAACCAAACGTAGAGCACCTTTCCATCTGCACCCTCTACTGGAACAGGAATACCCCAATCCAAGTCGCGTGTCATCGCACGTGGCTGAAGATCCATATCCAACCAGCTCTTGCATTGGCCGTAAACATTGGTACGCCACTCTTTGTGGCCTTCCAGAATCCACTTCTTCAACCAATCCTGATACTTGTTCAATGGAAGATACCAGTTCTTGGTAGGCTTCTTTACGAGACCATGACCAGGGTTGTTCTTGTTGGTAGGGTTAATGAGCTCCTCAGGAGAGAGGGTAGCACCACATTTCTCGCATTGGTCGCCATAAGCACCCTCTGCACCACAGCGAGGACAAGTACCTACGATATTACGGTCGGTAAGGAATTCGCCTGTTACCTCGTCGCAGAACTGCTCCTCTACCTTTTCTTCCAATACGCCCTTGTCATAGAGTGTGCGGAAGAAGTCTGAAGCAAACTTATTGTGAGTTGGCGAAGTGGTACGGCTGTAAATATCAAAAGAGATACCGAAGTCCTCGAAGCTCTTCTTGATGAGATTGTGATAGCGATCAACCACCTCCTGAACGGTAATTCCCTCTTTCTTGGCACGGATAGTAACAGGTACACCATGCTCATCGCTACCGCCGATGAAGACAACATCTTGCTTCTTGAGGCGGAGATAGCGAACATAGATATCGGCTGGCACGTATACACCTGCCAGGTGACCGATGTGCACACCACCGTTGGCATAAGGCAAAGCCGCAGTCACGGTAGTACGTTTAAAGTTCTTTTGTTCCATATTAGCTAATATATTTTTGTTATTTGGCTGCAAAATTACAAAAAATGTTGGAGATAAGAAAGAATTATCGTCGCTTTTTCTTACTTATATATATAATAAGGTGTAAAAAAGCAGGGTTCTTTAGTTTTTTATGGTAAGGGAAAGGGGAGGACTGGATACGAAAAAAGGCTCTTTGCATCTCTGCAAGAGCCTCAAATCTTGTACATTTCCCTCAGACTCCTCCCTGATAGGACTGTACCTAACATTATCATTTACCTTTCTAAGAACTATTATTCGTTCTGACAACTTATGTTGTTGACCTTTTACAATCTAATTACCTTAGTATGTAGAAAACTTCCTCCTTATATATTTTTATCTATAGAGAGATTTCTTACATTACGTTCATATAGGCGATAACGGCCAACTCTGCAAGAAGAATTACGAAACCAATCTTCTTTACTGCGTTTGTAATTTTAAAAATGCAATCCATAATCTTAATAGTTTTGTTGTTAATAATTAAACTAGCGTTGTGCTAGCTTCCTTTTTACGTTTGCAAAGGTAATGCATTTTTTTATCCTATATGGGGTAATTTTTATTAGAATTAGTGATTTTCGTAAATTTAAAAGCTAATTTAAATCAAATATTCCACCCTAGAGAACAGAATTTACCCTTTATTGGATGATTTTAGTATTCGTCTTTGTCTGATTTTTATAGTGTTTTTGTGTTTATGGGGTAATATTTTTGTAGTAACAAAAGAAAATAGCCATTCAAAAACAGATTTGTAATTGTTTTAGAATGGCTATTCTTCTTTTTTTTCCTTTTTTCTTAATAAATCCAACTTTTTAGAGCGAATGATAGGAAAAAACGGATTTTTATCCTTTTACATATATCTTCTTTATAATTATAAATGTCCTCTTTCTGCCCAATCGCCTCTGTCGAGGGTTCTGTATCCCACGGCTTCTGCTATATGGTCAGGCTTAATCTGTTCACTTCCTGCCAAATCAGCAATGGTTCGTGCCACTTTCAGGATTCTGTTGTAAGCTCTTGCTGACAACGAAAGCTTCTCCATTGCCATTCGGAGCAGTTCGATACCTTGTTCGTCGGGTTCGGCAAACTGATGAATCATTCTTTCGGTCATCTGGGCGTTGCAATGGATGCCTTTATAATCTTTGAATCTTTCGGCTTGAACTTCTCTTGCCTTGATGACTCTTTCTCTGATCTTGGCACTTGGCTCACCTGGTGCTGCCTTCGAAATATCCTGAAAAGGAACAGGACTAATCTCACATTGGATGTCGATGCGGTCAAGTAACGGACCCGAAATCTTGTTCATGTATCTTTGAATCTGGCCTGGCGTGCAGACACAACGATGTGTCGGATCACCATAATATCCGCATGGACAAGGGTTCATACTTGCCACAAACATGAATGAACATGGGTAATCTGTAGAATATTTCGCTCTGCTGATGTTGATGTGGCGGTCTTCCAATGGCTGGCGGAGTACTTCCAGAGTGGTTTTATTGAACTCCGGAAGTTCATCGCAGAACAGAACGCCATTATGGGCAAGCGATATTTCTCCCGGTTGTGGCGATGTTCCACCGCCTACCAGAGCCACTTGAGAGATGGTATGGTGAGGAGACCGGAACGGGCGTTGGGAAATGAGTGATACATTCTTGCCCAGTTTGCCTGCAATGGAGTGAATCTGTGTTGTTTCCAGACTCTCAGAGAGCGTGAGAGGGGGGAGGATGGACGGCAAACGTTTTGCCATCATCGACTTTCCGGATCCTGGAGGACCTACCATAATCAGGTTGTGTCCACCAGCCGCCGCCACTTCGAGTGCTCTTTTCACGTTTTCCTGACCGCGGACGTCGGAATAATCGTATTCACAATGTGTCTGGTTTTCGTAAAATTCCTTGCGGGTGTCAACGATTGTAGGAGAAGGATTGCTTCTGTCGCTCATGAATTGTATGACTTCGAAAAGCGTTTTCATGCCGTAAACCTCAAGATTGTTTACGACAGCCGCTTCCCGAGCGTTCTGTTCCGGCACAATCAGTCCCTTAAAGTGCTCTGCTCTTGCTCTGATGGCTATCGGTAGGGCACCTTTGATAGGCTGGAGCGTACCGTCAAGGCTCAACTCGCCTACCATCATGTACTCTTTCAGATGATCTTCGGGAATGTTGTTGTTGGCGCCTAGAAGTCCGATTGCAAGCGGCAAGTCGAAACTGCTGCCCTCTTTCCGTAGGTCAGCTGGAGCCAGATTGATGGTGATGTCGGCTATCGGAAATTTGAAGCCGCTATACTGGAGAGCTGCTGAAATTCGGTTACGGCTCTCCTTGACCGCCTCGTCACCTAAGCCTGTGAGGTGGTACATGACGCCTCTGTTGAGGCTTACTTCTACGGTTACAGTAGTTACTTCTAGTCCGTTAACTGCTGCACAATATGTCTTTACTAACATATAGGCGTGCTTTTTATGGGTTCTTGACTAGCTCGAAAGTATTTATTTTAGCAGTTGGTCGAGCTTATTGTAAAGCTCTTGCTTTTTCATGCCTCGGGCGATGATTTTACCATTTTGAAGTATGATGTTGTCAGGAAGGTTTCCCAATCCCAACTTCTTCAAGGTCTTGTCTTCCAGCATTTCGCCGTTGCAGATGATAGGGCATGCGATAGAGTCGCGCTTGATGTTGTTCTTGCATTCGCTCTTGCTGGCATCCAGACAGAAAGCCATCAGCTTAAGCTTGCCGTTCGATTTCTTCTGACGGCTCTTCAGTTCGCGCTGCATGTCCTGGCTGTCATAGTTATAGGTAGCCCAGGTGTAGATTACGGCAACCGGAGCGCTGCTCATTTCTGTACTGGAAATGAGTTTTCCGTTGATGTCGTATGCTGTAAATGAAGGCAGGGTTGCACCGGTGCCTACATTCTTCATGGTTTCTGCCAACTGCTTCATCTTAGCCAACTGTCCGTTTTTAGGCTGTTCTTTCTCTACGATATTGATGAGTGAGAGCGCCTTGCGGTAATCTGGTTGTGTAGAAGTGATGAAGTATTTTCTGATCAGATAGATGCTGACCACAGAATTCGGATGTTCCCTGACGAAGTCTTCAGCATGCTTCTTAGCCTCAGGTGGCGTATCTTTCAGGATGCTCTGGCGGAATTTTGTCATCAGTTCGTTATCCTTGGTTCCGCTTACCTCCATTTCCTTAAGGTGCGAGGCATCTGCCTTGATTTCTACTGATTTGCCCGATTTTGCGAAGATAGGCTGCTCAGAGAAATTTGGGAAAACAAGCATAATGGTAAAATCTTCCTTACATTCGGTTTCGAAAGTGAAACGGCCGCCTTCTACCTTGATGGTGTCAACGCCTTCAAAGCCCCCGTCAGGACTATATACATAAAACTCGCCTTGATTCATGTTGAGAAATTTGCCTTCAAACTTGAAATGCCCACTGCTAACACCACATGATGTTAAGACCAGCGTAATGAATAAAATGAGGATGTAAGCAAATTTTTTCATAAGGAAAAACTTTAAGGTGCCGCGAGCGGGACTCGAACCCGCACAGCCATTACTGGCCAAGGGATTTTAAGTCCCTCGTGTCTACCAATTCCACCATTGCGGCATGGTAAACGTTAAGAGTTGAGCGGAAAACGGGACTCGGACCCGCGACCCCAACCTTGGCAAGGTTGTGCTCTACCAACTGAGCTATTTCCGCGTTATGTGGGTGCAAAGGTAATGCTATTTCTTTAAATCTCCAAACGATTTACATTTTTTAAGACAAGAAAGCGCCATTTTTTTCGTTTGCCCTCTGTTTCTGCTTAGTTTCCCACGTATATATCGGTTCCTTGGCCGCCGTAGGTTACCCGATATTGCATCAGCGGCTTGTCGCTTTTGCTCTTTCCGCTGCTTGTGATGGTTCCGTTTTCCAGGCTGTAGATGCGTTTGCATTTGTCGCAAATTACCGATTGGCGGTTGCCGGTCCATTCCAGCGGATAGTTGGTGCCGCCATATTGTTCCAGACAGTTGGGGCATTGGCGGTCCCAGGCTACAGGTCCGCTGAAGTTTGTAAGTCCCATGATGAAGCCATTCTTCCTGGCATCTTTAGGGTCGTTGCCCGCTCCCAGATAGGTATAGTTGGCATAATTCTCCTTGGCTGTAGAGAGGATGATGGTTTCCGTCTGGTTTTTCCCATCGTTTAATGTAGAATAGATATTCCAAGCTCCATTCACCTTTTTGGCGCTAACCATCGTGTAGACGCCCGTTCCGTTGAGGGCTGTTTCCAGACTTGTGCCCGGATGGTATTGCGACTTGAAGTAGAACTGGCAGGGATATTTGGTGCTGATGCAGTTTTCTGCATCGCATGAACAAAGTAAGAGCATAGCTATTCCAGCCATGCTCTTCACCTTATTATATATATATACCTTATTATATATGCTATTCTTCATGCAGAAACCTTTCAGTCTTTATTTCAGAAGATTCTTCTCGGCATTCTCCATGCGCTCGAAGTGGAACTCTGAGAGGGTCTGCTCCATCAGCGCCTGAATCTTGTCGTTGCAGAGATTGCCGATGCTGCCTTCGTGAGTATGATGAATATCCTTGTTTGGCTTGAATTCGCCAGCCTCGATTTCCAGTCCTACCTTCTTGTAAGCATCGCGGAATGGCATTCCGTTGGCTGCAAGCTGGTTAACTTCTTCTACTGAGAACATAGGGTCGTAGCGAGGATCGTCAAGAATATGCTCGTTCACCTCCATCTTGTTGATGATGTAGGCAGCCATCTGCAGACAGTCCTTCAACTCGTCGAAGGCAGGGAGGAACACTTCCTTGATAATCTGGAGATCGCGGAAATAGCCTACTGGCAGGTTGTTCATGATGAGCATTACCTGCTGTGGAAGGCTCTGGAGCTTGTTGCTCTTGGCGCGAATCAACTCGAATACGTCTGGATTCTTCTTGTGTGGCATAATGCTCGAACCGGTGGTGCACTCCTTAGGCAATTTCACGAAACCGAAGTTCTGACAGTTGAACATACAGGCGTCGAAAGCCATCTTTGCCAATGTTCCTGCCACGGTAGCCATGGCGAAAGCCACGTTGCGCTCCATCTTTCCTCTGCCCATTTGTGCATAAACCACATTATAGTCCATGCTGTCGAAACCGAGAAGTTCGGTGGTCATGGTGCGGTTCAATGGGAATGAACTTCCATAGCCGGCAGCGCTACCCAATGGGTTGCGGTTGGTCATGCGGTAAGCAGCCTGAAGGAAGAGCATGTCATCGGCAAGTCCTTCAGCATAAGCGCCAAACCAGAGACCGAATGATGAAGGCATAGCCACCTGCAGATGGGTGTAGCCCGGCATCAGCACGTCCTTATACTGGTTGCTCTTCTGAATCAGCTCGTCGAAGAGAATCTTCACGGCGTCCACAATCTCCTTCAACTCATGACGGGTGAAGAGTTTGAGGTCTACGAGAACCTGGTCGTTGCGTGATCTACCCGAATGAATCTTCTTGCCCATGTCGCCCAGTTTCTGGGTGAGCATCAGTTCTACCTGGGAATGAACGTCTTCCACGCCGTCTTCTATTACGAATTCGCCCTTGTCGGCGATGGCGTAGATGTTTTTCAGTTCGGCAAGGAGCTGGGTGAGTTCATCTTTCTCCAGGAGTCCGATGCTTTCGAGCATGGTGATGTGTGCCATACTGCCCAGCACGTCATACTTGGCTAGATAGAGGTCGAGTTCGCGGTCTCTTCCTACGGTGAATCTTTCAATTTCCTTGTTTACTTCGAAGTTCTTTTCCCAAAGTTTATGTGCCATAATTTCTTTATTTATTAATCCTGGTAAGGAATCATCGCAAGCGCATCAGCAATTTTTTCGATGCCTTCCTGCAATGGCTTCTTCACCATACCCTTGATAAACATGTTAAGTTCTGCCTTGATGGTGAGTTTCATTTTGCATGAGAACTCGCCTGTAGGGAGCAGCTGAATCCAGAAGTTGAAAGGAACAGGGCTGTTTTCTGTTTCAAACTTGATGGTCTTAGGTTCCTCGCGGTCGATGATGCGCATCTTGATTTCACCCACCATAGGTGCTGTGATAGAGATGCTGTCGCTATCAAACTTGAGGTCCTTCAGCTTTTCCATTTCCTTTCTCTTGTCCTCAGGAATCTGGTCTTTCACCTGCTCGAAGCGGTCTTTGAGCATCTGCAGGTTGTTCAGATCGCTCAATGTACGGTAAACAGATTCCTGCTTGTGAGGAATCTGTTTGATATTACTTTCGAATGTACTTGTACTCATTATTGATGGGTCAGCTTGATTACTTCTTCCAGTTAGCTGGGTCCTTGCGCCACTCGTGGAGCAGCTCTACGTCTTCCTGCTTGATATAGCCAGTCTCCAGAGCCTCTGCCACTACGTGCTCATAGTCGGTCAAAGTAACCAGCTTTACGTTAGCATCAGCAAAAGCCTTCTCGGCGATAGGGAAACCATAGGTATAGCTAGCTACCATGCCCACAATCTCGTTGCCGTTCTTGCGGAGAGCCTCTACTGCCTTGAGAGAGCTGCCGCCGGTAGAAATCAAGTCTTCTACTACCACAACCTTAGCCTTAGGGTCGAGCTGACCTTCGATGAGGTTCTGCATACCGTGATCCTTTGGTTTAGAACGAACGTATACGAAAGGCATGTTCAGTTCGTCAGCAACCAAAGCACCCTGCGCGATGGCACCCGTAGCTACTCCGGCTACAGCATCAGCCTCTGGGAACTGCTCCAGGATAGCGTGAACGAGCTCAAGCTTTACATAATTGCGGAGTTCTGGGAATGAGAGAGTCTTGCGGTTATCGCAATAGAATGGTGACTTCCAGCCAGAAGCCCATGTGAATGGATCATTAGGCTGCAACTTGATTGCCTTTACTTTCAATAACTTAGATGCGAATTCTTTCTTCAGTTTGTCCATAATCTTTAAAGGATTAAATTATTATTAATTATTTTGCAAAGGTACAATGATTTTTGCACACGGCGGCTATATTTAGGGTTAAAATGTTTTAACTCTCGGCAAAAAGGGCCTTTAGTCGTGTGCGAAACCTACAGTCAGCACGCTTATCTTCATCTTTCCGGCTGCTTTTATCAGGGTTTCCGCACAGGAGATGATGGTGGCTCCGGTGGTGCATACGTCGTCGATGATGAGGATATGTTTGCCCTCAAGTTGCGTGATGGGGTGCTCGCCCTGCCCGTCATGATAGGTTGCTGCGGCTTCAAAAACCTGGCTCACGTTTTCCTGTCTTTCCTGCCGGTTCTTGTGGGTTTGGCTTTCGCTAAACTTTTTCCTTCTTACGGCATCCTTGATGATGGTCAGATGGGTGAGTTGCTGGATGCCTTTGGCGATGAGAAGGCTCTGGTTATAGCCGCGTTCTTTCTCTCGTTTTCGGGTGAGCGGGATGGGGATGATGGCGTCTATTCCGTCGAAGAACTGAATGCCTAACCCCTTCTTTGCCAGCATTCTGCCCAGATAGATTCCCATTTCAGGATGATGCATGTATTTCAGCTGGTAGACGGCTCTAGCCGATGTGGCATGGCTGATGTGATGGAAGAGAGCGCAGCAGCGTTCGATGGGAATCAGATGCCAGAAGAGTTTTGCCATCTCGTTGTCGTAGGGCTGTTCCCAGGTATCGGTTCCCGGCATGCGGAACAGACATTTTATGCATATCATCTCCTCCCCGCCAGCAAGCACATTTCCGCAGATGGCGCAGGTTCGGGGGAAGAATAAATCTAATATGTCTCTTAACAGGCTGGTACGCATGGCTTTACTCTTAATTTTGAGGTTTGGATATTGAACTTGATGCTTTGCTTTAGAATTCCTCTTCGAAATCGATGTCTCCCAGATCTTCTTCCTTCATCCGGTCGATGCATTTGTGGATAACCTCCATGCTGTATCCTCTTCCCAGGGCAAAGCGGATGAGTTTCATCGAGCGTTCATAGTCGTTCTTTGCCTTGATGGTTTTATATTTGTTTTTCATCAGGGGCAGGAGGGTTTCCATATACAGGTCGTCTTCAATCTCTTCGAAGATAGGGTCAGAGATGTCCTTCGGAATATGTTTCATCCACAGCGCCTGTTCCACCTTCCGGCGTCCCCACTTGTTGTATTTTATCTTGTCGTTGATAAAGAAGCGTGCGAAACGTTCGTCGTCGATGAATTTCTTTTCGGTCAGGAATTCCATGTTTCTGGCGATGGCATCTTCGGGCAGTTCCCACTTCTTCATCTTGTCGATCATCTCTTGCGAGCAATGTTCGGCTTGGGTGCAGAGGGTGGTGAGCTTCAGGAGCGCCTGCTGCTCGGTCATCGGCTTTTTATACTTTGAACTTTGAGATTTGAACATGATGATTTTACTTTGAACTTTGAGATTTGAACATTGAACTTTATGATTTGCCGGCTCGCATCATTCTCTGCTTTCCGAAGGCATCTTCCTTTGTATCAATAGCTTTAAAACCCAATCCTTCCAGCATTTCCCTTGTTTCTTTTTCGTAGATAGGATTGATTTCGAAGTATAATGCACCTCCGGATTTGAGGGCAGAAGAGGCATATTCGGCGATGACCCTATAGAACTTCAGAGGCTCTTCATCGGGCACGAAGAGGGCGATTCCGGGTTCGTGTTCCAACACATTCTTCTCCATATCCGCTTTCTCCTTTTCGCAGATATACGGGGGATTGCTCACGATGATGTTCCATCTTCCGGCATCCGATGTTTCCGCCAACTTCAGGGCATCCTGATATTCTATTTTTACGTTACCGGCATCCAGAAGCGCAACATTTCCCTGTGCTATCTTCAAGGCATCTTCCGAAATATCCCAACCCGTAACCTCCGAGCCGCCGATGTCCAGTCCCAGCGTAATGGCGATGCAGCCCGAACCCGTACAGATGTCCAGGATGCGGGTGGTGTTTTCTTCCTTCTCTTCTTCCGTAATCCCTTTGTTTTCATTCGCATCTTTTTCTATCCACTCGCAGAGTTCCGCCGTTTCGGGTCTCGGAATCAGCACGCCCGGCTCTACATGGAAGGTTCTTCCTGCAAAGTCAGCTTCTCCCAGAACATACTGTACAGGTTCGCCTTTTTGCAATCTTCTGATAATTTCTTCCAGTTTTCTTTCTTCATCTGCAGATAATTCATTAACTTTGCCGCAGATTATGTCGGTCAGCGTCATTCCGTACTTCACATCGAGCACGGTGCGGACGATAGCCTGTGCTTCGCCCGCCTCATATAGAGGGGTAATGGATTGCCAGAGTTGTTGATACGTTTTCATCTCTAAATCGTATATTATGATTTGAGAGCAAAGGTACGACATTTTATCGAAAAGTAAGTAAAAAACGAAGAAAAGTTTTAGATATGGAACAAAATAATGTTTCTTTTCAGAATGTGAAGACGGGCGAACCGTTGTCGCAAAAGGAAATAGACGAAATGTTTATGCGCCGCTGTCTGCAGCTGGCGAAAAACGGAAGAGAGAATGCCAAACCCAACCCGATGGTGGGAGCCGTTATCGTGAGCGGGGATGGCAGAATCATCGGCGAAGGCTATCATGTAAGGTGCGGAGAGGGCCATGCTGAAGTCAACGCCTTTGCTTCTATTAAGCCCGAGGATGAGCATCTATTAAGTCAAGCTACCATCTATGTGAGTCTCGAGCCCTGCTCTCATTACGGCAAGACGCCGCCTTGCGCCGATTTGATTGTAAGAAAAGGAGTAAAGCGATGCGTTTGTGGCTGCGTAGATCCCTTTGCCAAGGTTCAGGGCCGCGGTATCCGCAAGATTCGCGAGGCAGGCATCGAAGTAACAGTAGGCGTTCTGGAGGCGGAATGTCTCGAACTCAACAAGCGCTTCATCACCTTCAACACCCATCAGCGCCCTTACATCATCCTGAAATGGGCGCAGACCGCGAATGACTTTCTTGACAACGGGGGTAGGGGTATGGCTATTTCCTCGCCTTTCACCAAGATGCTCTCTCACAAGTTGCGTGCTGAGAACGATGCTATCCTCATAGGCCGCGTAACCGATGAGCGCGACCACAGTCAGCTCAACGTTAGAGATTGGAGCGGCAAGGACCCGATGCGCCTGGTCATCGACCGCCATCATCCTTGTTTCGAAGGTCTGGATTTCTCACGGGGCAAGACGGAAGTGTTGCAGCAAATCATGCAGTACTTATATAATAATAAGGTACAGTCGCTGATAGTAGAGGGAGGCGCCATCACCCATCAGGCATTCCTCGATGCTGGACTTTGGGATGAAATCAGGGTAGAAACGTTGTTGTCCACATCTGTGGAAAACTCCGTAACTTCTGGAACGCCAGCGCCTATGCTTCCTCATAACGTCCGGTTAATCAGCCACGAGGCGTATGATGGAAATGTTATCAATACCTACGAGCGGATGTAATCTTCTCATAGATTTGCTTTTCCCTTCGGCCAGCGATTTTCAATTCACAGATGACACAGATTTAGTGGCGTATGCCCAATTCAACATTTAACATTCAACACTTAACATTCAAAAAAATGAGTAACAGATTTACATCGCGTCTGAGCGATGACGACGATTTCAAGCGAGACGAACTGATACGTAAGATAGAGCATTCGGTAGAGCAGATGACGCTCTCAGAACTGGAAGCCCTGTCCTACGATATGTTTACCAAGGGTTATATGGAGGATTATTAGATTCCTGTTTTAACTCAAATAGCTTCGAAGACTGATGCAAGTACTTACGAAAGCCGATAAATAATGAGGTTTCTGTCCAACAATTAGACGCCGGTGTCTAATTGTTGGACAGTTTGTTTAATGAGGATTTTATCTAAGGAATTGATTATCAGGAGAAATGCTGTTTTGGCACGGCTCTTGTCCTTATCATGCCAAAATGAAGAAGATTATGAAAAGAATAGGAATATTGATAGGATGGCTGGTTTGGACGGCTGGCGTCTCGGCACAGAGTTGGAGCCTTGACGACTGCATGAAATACGCCGTGGAGCACGCTACAGAGGTGAAGCGGGAGGTGGTAAATGCCCGCCAGCGCAAGCAGGATTACCAGCATGCTGTGGCAGGATTCCTGCCTACCGTTACGGGTGGCGTACAGGGACAGTATGCCTGGGGACGAAACATCGACCCGGAAACCAATACTTATAATAATGTAACGACATTCAACAACTACTATCAGCTTTATGCCGAACTGAATGTCTTCGATGGTTTCGCCACCATCAACGCCTTGAAGCAGGCTAAATTGAGCCGGGATTATTCAGCCACGGCTATGCAGAAGATTCAGGACGACCGTGCCATCGACGTGATGCAGAAATATGTGGATGCTGCCTATGCTGAGGCAAGCATTCAGATAGCAAGCGAGAAACTGAACGAAAGCAAGCGGATGCTGGCTAAGATGAAGCGCCTGTATGAACTGGGCGAGAAAGGCCGACCGGATGTGGTACAGATGGAATCGCAGGTGGCGGAAGATGAATACAATCTTACGCATCAGGAGAATGTGGCAAAACAGAGTCTGCTCGCCTTGAAATCCGCGATGAATTTTCCGGTGGATGAAGAGCTGAAAATTTTGATTAAAGAGGAGCAGAATTTGAAGCTAACGTCTGATAATAAAGAGGTTTCTGAATCTGGAGTAAACTACGAAACCGTTTACCAGGGTTTCCAAAATATCTCTCCCGATTTGAAGTCGGCAGAATACGAAGTGGAGCGGGCACGGTATGATTACAAGATTGCAAAAGGCAGATTGCTGCCATCACTCTCTCTCGGTGGCGGCATTTCTACCAATTATTATAAGAATCTCTCTCAGAAAGGGCAATACGATGGGTTTGCCTCGCAGTTTCACAACAACCAGGGCGAATACCTCGCGTTGACCCTTTCCATACCTTTTTATAATAGCGACCGATGGCACAGCGTGAAGAAGGCACGCAACGACTGGCAACTGGCACAGGTGAACCTGGAGGAAACCCGTCGCAAGCTTCACGACCAGATAGCCCAGGCGGTAATGGATGCAGAGGGTTACGCCAAGGAGTTGCATCAGATGCAGAAGAAGGTGACCTCCGATTCGCTCGCCTATCACATGTCGAGCCGCAAGTTTGAGGAAGGAATGCTTTCCACCTTCGATCTTCATACCGCAGCCCAGACGCTTCTGGAAAGCAGAATCAAGGAACTCCAGATGCAGATGCTGCTCATTATCAAACAGAGGCTGGTTGCTTATTACCAGGGAGAAAATTTAATAAGATAAATTATGGATATAAAGATAGAAAAGAAAAAATATCTCGTGCCTCGCAAGTACTGGGCATGGATTGGCGGAGGAGCGGTTTTGATCGCAGTCCTCATTTGGTTGGGATTGAGCAATTTCTCTTCCACCCTGAAGGTGGATAGAAAGGGATTGAGCATCGGAACCGTGGAGAAGGCGCAGTTCAACGATTATGTTTCGGTGGATGGACAGGTGGTTCCTATCTCCGTGGTACAGATCAGTTCCGAGGAAGGAGGAATTGTTCTGGAGAAAGTGGTGGATGAAGGTGCCCACGTGAATAAGGGCGATGTAATCGTGAAACTGAGCAATTCGAATCTCGACTTGGAAATTCTGAATGCCGAAAGCGAACTTGCCGAAAAGCAGGATATGCTTCGCAACACCCAGATTTCGATGGAGCAGGACCGTCTGAACAACAGCAACGAGGAGCTTTCGCTTTCGCAGGATGTCATTACCAAGCGCCGCTCCTATCAGCATCAGGAGGCGTTGCACAAGGAAGAACTCAATTCGCGCGAGGAGTATCTCAAGGCAAAGGAAGATTACGATCTTGCCGTCAAGAAGCATGCGCTCATTAGCAAGCGATTGAAGAAGGATGCCCAGCTCCGCCGTTCGCAGATGGAGCAGATGGGCGATAATCTGGAAGCCATGCAGAAGAATGTGCAGCTGGTTCGCCAGCGCAAGGAGAAACTGAACATCCGCAGCACCATTTCGGGCGAAATCGGTTTGCTCGATGTGGAGTTAGGACAGAGCATCCAGGCTGGACAGAAGATAGGCGTCATCAACGACCTCAGCGATTTCAAGGTGCAGGCGCAGGTAGATGAGCATTACATCGACCGGGTAAAACCGGGACTTACTGCTACCTTCGACCAGAACGGCAAGCATTATCTCCTGCAGGTTCGCAAGGTTTATCCCGAGGTAAGAGATGGCAGGTTCCGCATTGACTTCGTCTTCAAGGGCGTTCGTCCTGGCAACATCCGAACCGGTCAGACCTATTATGTAGATTTGCAGCTCGGTCAGTCGAAGCAGGCAATAATTATCCCTAAAGGCACGTTTTATAGTGTAACGGGCGGTCAATGGATCTTCGTATTAGACAAGAGTGGCAAGAAGGCTTATCGCCGAAAGATAACCATCGGTCGCCAGAATCCTCAGTATTATGAGGTGATTGAGGGCTTGGAGCCGGGCGAGCAGGTTATCGTTAGCGGCTATGAGGCCTATAAGGATAATGATGTATTAGTTTTTAATTAGTAGTGATTAGTTAATAATGATTAACTAGTAGTGATTAGTGATAAATTGGGCTAACGCCCTAGAAACAGGATATTTGATATGAATCATATTATTAACGCATTCAAGAATCTGCCTCGAAGGGGCCAGCACAACTTCGTGAAGATCTTGTGCCTGGCGCTCGGATTGGCAATCAGTTCGGTGATTATCGCCGAGATTTATTTCGAGCAGACCTACGATACGTATTTCCCTAGTTGGGAGAGGACGTATATGATTTCGGAAGTGGGTACTAACCATGGTGAAACCATGGAGTTTACCAATACTTCAGGAGCCACCGCCCAAGGTGTAAAGCAATATGCGCCTATGGTGGAAGCTGCTACCAGTACTCTCTATTTTTATGATGGTGCCCAATGCAAGATGGAAGACCAGAACATCGTTTCTGCCAATATCAGGATGGCAGACAGTTGTTTCTTTGATGTCTTTCCACAGAAGATATTGATAGGCAAGGCTAAACAGATTTTATCCCAACCCTTATCCTGTCTCATCGATTCAGAAACGGCAGCAAAGATAGGGGGTAATGTTGTTGGTAAGCATTTCACGCTTTCTAAATATCCGGGTACCACTTTTACCATCTATGGTGTTTTCGAAGCGTTTCCTTGGGGTTCATCCTTTCATGGTACGCAGATGATTCTGTCGAGGTGTAGTGTGCCATACGTATATTCCTACGATGGCAGAGGCCAATGGGTGGGAAATGATTGTTATAGATCCTACATCCGGTTGGCAAAGGGGCATGAGGCAAAAGAACTCAAGCCTTACGTGAATAAGATGCGAGAGGATCATTTTCCTTTGAAGGAGATGAAGAATATGGGAATAGAACTGAACTATGATTTCACGGTATTGAGCGATGTTTACACCCAAGACCCTTATGTCAAGAAGATGGGATGGATTATGGGAATTATCGCTTTTGTCCTCCTCTTCACTTCTGTGATGAACTATCTGCTTATCATCGTGGGAAATCTCGTGGGTCGTTCTCGCGAAATGGCTGTCCGTAAGTGCTATGGTGCCGAATCGAAGAACATTCATGCCATCATTTTCTCTGAGGCTTTGGTGCATGTGGGACTGTCGGTTGTTCTTGCTGCAGGTCTTGTATTCCTTTGCAAGGGAACCATCGAAAACTTCCTTTCTGCTCCGGTAAGCACGTTGGTGCTTAATCGTGGCAGTTGGATATTGGTGGCTATTTGTATTCTGGTACTGCTGGTTGGCGGCTTGCTGCCAGGTTGGCTTTACAACAGGATTCCTGTAGCCATCGCTTTCCGTGGTTATAATGAGAATCGCAACCGATGGAAACTTGGTTTGCTGGGCATCCAGTTCGTTATCTCTGGTTTGCTGTTCAGTTTGCTTTACATCGTGAATGGTCAATACCAGCTGATGTTGGGGCTCAATCCTGGGTATGATTACAATCATGTAGCGATTGTTTCGATAGACGCCAGCAATAGAGACCAGCGCAACCAATGTCTGGCAGAAATCAGACGGATGCCGAATGTCAAGGATTGCAGTTCGACTTTTAATGTTCCGCTCGATGGGTATGATCGTAGTGGAAATATGGTTGGAGTACCTGGCGACGAGAAGAATACCTTTAATATCATGGAGATGTCGGGAGTGGACGACAATTTCTTCAAGATGCTGAATATTCCTATCGTTCAGGGTTCTTTCTTTACGGAAAGAAATGACAGTTGCCGACAGGTTATTATTGATGAACGAGGTGCTGAGAAACTCATCAAAACGTGGCATTGGAAGGATGGCGTAGTTGGCAAGCAAATTACCTGTACGGGACATGATAATAATATCTTTACCATTTGTGGCGTGTGCAAGAATATTCGCTGGGGGGCTGTGGAAACCGGGGGTGATGGTATGAATGAATTTCCAGATTTGTATTTCTATTCAGCCAAGACGGCCTACTACATGTTGGTTAAGTTTAATGAACTAAGGGATGAATCGTTGTCGGAGTTGCAATCGAAGGTGCAGGCGATGTATCCGAACAATAAGGTCATCGTGAAAAGTTATGCCTCAGAACTGGCTAACCAGTACGCTTCCCAGCTCAATTTCCGCAACGGAATCCTGGTTGCCGGCATCGTAACGATGATCATCGCCCTCTTCGGATTGGTGGGTTATACGAGCGATGAGGTGAACCGCCGCCGCAAGGAGATTGCAATCAGAAAGGTGAACGGAGCCAAGGTGAAGGATATTCTTCGCATCTTCCTGAAGGACATCATGAAGATTGCCTTGCCTTGCATCATCGTGGGCGACTTGGGGGCTTGGCTGATAGCCCGACAATGGCTCATGTCGTTTAGCGAGAAGATTACGATGACGCCTTTGCTGTTTATCGGCGTTACCATCATCTTGCTCGTCATCATCGGGCTTTCCGTTGTCATCAACTGCTACAAGGTGGCGAATAGTAATCCTGTGAAATATCTCAAGGATGAATAAGTCTCCCGCAGATTTGCTTTTCCCTTCGGCCAGCGATTTTCAATTCACAGATGACACAGATTTAAGGGCGTATGCCCTAATTTAACATTCAACATTTCACACTTAACATTCAATATTAAAATGCTTAAAATAGAGAATCTTTGCAAGTCATTCCGCACAGAAGATGTGGAGACGATTGCTTTAAATAACGTATCTTTCACAGTAGAAGACGGCGAGTTTGTTGCTATTATGGGACCATCCGGTTGCGGCAAATCCACCTTGCTCAATATCCTTGGATTATTGGATAATCCTACATCGGGAAAATATTTCCTGGGTAATCACGAGGTGGCAAACCTGAAGGAAAAGGAGCGTACGGATGTGAGAAAGGGAGAAATCGGTTTTGTGTTCCAGAGCTTCAACCTGATAGATGAATTGAATGTAGAGGAGAACATCGAGCTTCCTCTTACCTACCTCAATATTCCGAAGGCGGAGCGCAAGGCAAAGGTGCAGGCGATTATGAAGCGAATGGCCATCAGCCATCGTGCCAAGCATTTCCCTCACCAGCTATCTGGTGGTCAGCAGCAGCGAGTAGCCATCGCCCGTGCCGTGGTCTTTGGTCCGAAGCTCATCCTTGCCGATGAGCCTACGGGTAACCTCGATTCCAAGAATGGAGCCGAGGTGATGCATCTGCTTACCGAGCTGAACCATGAGGGCACCACCATCGTCATGGTAACACATAATGAGCATGATGCCAAGATAGCCCATCGCACCATCCGCTTGTTTGATGGACAGATTGTGGAGGCGGAGGGCAATCAGTAATTATTTGACTAAGTTTAATATGGCTTTTATAAAATCGTGTGATAAGCCAATAATTTCCAGGATGTCATTTTCGGAAATTTCGTAGGCGCAGTTGTAATCGGCTTTTTGCCTTAATTGGAACATGCGGGCGAGGAAACTGCCATAAGAGATATCTACGATACCAGTCTTTACGAAGTGTAAACTGAATTGGGTGTTAATGCCGGCATGAGTGTGGGCATTAACACCTTTTGCTATGAATAGAGCTTGTACGGCATGGAAGCAGGCATAATAATAGCGATTGGCTGCTAAATCCCAATGCTTTAGTTCAACCATTTCATCTGCTTGAGTTAAAAATCGCTTGGCTTTTTCTACTTGCAGACTGATTAATGTGTCTTTGTTTACTTGATCCATAACTTTTATATTAAACTAATGCCGTCTCGATTTACATTCTCGTAAAAAGGGGTGAAGTTATACGATTCCCATTCTTTCTTTGTGTAAAGAATTGGATTGATTTCTGTGCCGAGGTCGCAACCTAACAAGACAAACGGGTAACTTACTTTGTCATAGTCTGTTTGTTCCAGTTTGTCTTTATCTAAAAGGATAAGAATGTCCCAGTCTGAATCGTTGCGAGCATCACCTCTCGCTCTTGATCCATACAATATAGCCTTGCTTCCTGAAGGAATAGCAGATTTAGCTATATCTTTTATCTTTAATATGGTCTTATCGTCTGTTGACATAAGCTTAATCTTTTATAATGGCAAAGATATGGTAAAAAAGCGAAAGTGCCAAACTTTCCTCCCCAAAATTATACTTTTTTATGGAATGATGATGCGGAAGGTGGTGATTCCCTGCGCCTTGTCCTGATGGAGCGAGAGGCTGCCGCCGCTTACTCGCATGATCTGGCGGGAGAGGGAGAGACCGATTCCGCTTCCTTCCGGCTTCGTGGTGAAGAACGGGATGAAGATGTGGGAGGCTACATCTTCGGGGATGAGACCGGCGTTGTTGCTCACGTCGATGATGATGGATTCCTGGACGTTGGCGTAGGCTTGGAGACGGATAAATGCCTTCTTGCTTGCCGCGGATTGCAAATCTGCGGAGCGGCATTCCTGCTTGTCTTCTCTTTCCTTTTCCTTGAAAGCTTCTACGGCATTCTTCAGAAGATTTGTTACTACGTGAGAGAGGAGGCTCTCATCGGCGTAGGCCAGCAAATCTTTGGGAGAAACCGAAATCTCTACTTCGTGGTTGCAGAGCAGCGCCATTCTTTCCAGGAATGGTTCCACATAGAAGAGGGCAGGCTGAGGCTGTGGAACATGGGTGAAACGGCGATAGTTGTTGACGAAAGCCAACAGTTCGGTTCCTGTTTTGTGGATGGTTTCCAAGCCTTGCTTCAGGTCTTTATCCTCTGTAACCCGGGTAAGCAGAGTCTCGCTCAACGAAGTAACCGGCGTGATGGTATTCATGATTTCATGGGTCAGCACACGAATCAGTTTGATCCAAGAATCCACCTCCTGATTGCTCAGCTCGTGGCTCACGTCGCTCAGGGCGATGATGCGCACGTGCTTGTCTTTCAGCATGGCTTGGGTCTCATGCTTTGCCAGGTGCTCGTCCTTCAGCTTTTCTTTTACCTGGTTCATGTGGGTAAGCACATCCGTATCGAGCAACCGGAGGGCTGCCTGGTTGTGCTGCAGGATGTTGTCGTGACTATCCACCACAAGGATGCCCGTATCCACCGCATTCAGAATCTGCTCGTAATATTTCTCCCGATCCATCTGCTCCTCTCTCGTATGCTGCAGGAAAAGCTTGATGCGGTTGAGGGACTGGTGTAGAATATTATCTTCCTTAAACCTCTTCTCCGTAGGAAAATTGAAGGAGAAATCCCCATTATCTATCGCATCAAAAAGGAAGGTTACCTTCTTGATGTTCCGGCGATAGTGGCGGTAGAGGCGAATGTAACCTACTACAGCCACGAGCAAAAGCACGATAATTATAATTAGTTTATAATCCATATCGCTTAATCTTATTATAAAGCGTCTGGCGGGAAATGCCCAGTCTTGCGGCTACCACCGACAGGTTTCCCTCACATTCCCTGATGGTTTTCTCTATCATTCGGCTTTCCATCTCGTCGAGCGTCTGAACCTCTTCCAGGGGCTTCTCTCTTTTCTGCTGGTTTCCGCCGTCAATATCTTCGGCAGAAATCATTCCGCCATCAGACAGAATCACGGCTTTCTCGATGGCGTGCTGGAGTTCACGGATGTTTCCGTACCAAGGCAAACTGGTAAGTTTTTTCTCAGCCTCTTCCGAAAAACGGAGATTCACCTTATTATATAAATCGCCATATTGATGGAGGAATCTTTCTGCCAGCGGAACGATGTCTGATTTTCTCTGTCTCAGGGCAGGCAATTCCAGATGGATGGTGTTGATGCGATAGAGCAGATCCTCTCTGAATTCGCCATCGTTTACCATCTGCTGCAGGTTGCGGTTGGTGGCGCAAACCAGTCGTACGTTGATGGGAATCTGCTTACTTCCGCCCACTCTTACGATGCTTCTGCGTTGCAGGGCGGTAAGGAGTTTTGCCTGAAGACTGTAGGATAGGTTTCCTATTTCATCCAGGAAGATGGTGCTGCCGTCGGCAAGCTCAAACTTGCCCGGTTTATCCACCTTGGCATCGGTAAAAGCACCCTTCACATGACCGAAGAGTTCGCTTTCGAAAAGGGTTTCCGTAATGGCTCCCATATCCACAGGCAGCATTTTCTTTCCACATCTTGTGGATAAACGATGTATCTCGTTGGCTAACACCTCTTTACCCGTTCCATTTTCGCCCGTAATGAGGATGTTTGCATCGGTTGCAGCAACCTTTTCCACAATACTTCTCAAATTGTTCATAACTTCGCTATCTCCCCAATACATAGCGCTTTGCGCATCTTTTCCACCAGGTTTTCCACCATTCCTGTTAATAACGTTATCCACAGCCCTGTTCTTATCCCTAGCCTCTACCAGCGTACGGATCATCTTCTCGTTTTCAAAAGGCTTCACGATGAAGTCGGCGGCACCTTCCTTGATGCCTGTTACGGCAAGTTGGATGTCGGCGTAGGCGGTAAAGAGCACCACTTCGGTTTTCGGGCTGAGGCTCTTAATTTCCCTGAGCCAGTACAATCCCTCGTTTCCCGAATTGATTCCGCTGGAGAAGTTCATGTCGAGCAGCACCACGTCGGGATGCTCCTCTCTCAGCTTGGCTGGGATGGAGTTAGGGTTGGCGATGGTGATGATGCCATCGAATATGGGTTCCAGCAGCATCCTTACCGTAGTAAGAATGTTGCGGTTGTCATCAACAATCAATATCGTTCCTTGTTTCTTAATCATGGTGCAAAGTTACGAAATATCATAGAAAAGTGGTAATGTTTGTCTAATAATTAGACGAAAAAATGCCGATAATGGCGCCAAAAGTTGCTTTTCCGGCAGCTTTTGGCATCCTTATCGGCACTTGTTTATTCAAAATTCTGATTCCTGATGAGGAATTGCTTATCCTAAAAGGGGAATTACAGCTCTATCGGAACCACTATCTTTATGCTGAAGTTGCGGCCCATATTGTAAACGCCTCTTCTGCCTGTAACCTGGTTTACGTCAAGATACTTCAGACGGCTCAGGTGGTTCAGGTAAGCACGGTTGGTAAGGTTCTCGCCCGAAAGATAGAGCGAGAAAAGGCGCTTGCCATGGAGCTTCACGTCGGTACCGGCATACATATTTAATAAGGTGTACGATGGCGTAGCGGTCTCCGTATCGTTGACTGCGAAATAATGGTTCTGGCGGAGATTGCAATCCATCTGTAGCTTTACGAAGAGATGGTCGAAAGTCTTGCCGTCGCAGACAAACTCATACCTTACATCCGAAACCCAGCGAGGGGCTGGGGTGAATGGCAGATACTTTGATTCGGATGGCTGATGCAACTGAACCGAATTGACGTAGGAGAAGGTGTTGCCGATATGCAGATGCTCCACAGGGTGGATGTCGATGCTCGCCTCACCACCCAGAATGCGGGCGTCGCCCGAAGTAAACTGATAGGCTGGCGTGTCGTCGATGAGGATAGGCTGATTGTTCTCATCTGCCAACTTCTCGCTATAGATGTAATGGTTGATGCGATTGGCAAACAGCGAGAGCTCTGCCGAAATGATAGGCGAAGAATAATCCAGACCAAGGTCGAATTGCCAGCTGTTTTCCGGCTTCAGACTGGTATTTCCCAATTCGTATCGCTGGGTTCCCTCGTGCACACCATTCGATGATAATTCGCTGATGTTTGGAGCACGGAATCCTCTTGCCAGGTTCAGCTTCAGATTGAAATCGGGCAGGATTTCATAAGCCAATCCGATGCTTCCGGTTACTCCTTCAAAGCTGCGCTTAAAGGCCTGGAAGCGGAAAGAATCATTCGATTCAGCATCATCCTCTTCTCTCAAAGCCTCGCTGTGCAGATGGCGATAATCGTATCTGATGCCGCCGCTCAGGTTCAGTTTGCCTATCTCCTTGCTCACCGTGGCAAATACACCATAATCGAAGAGATGATAGGCTGGAATCAGAAATTCAGAACCTTTATTAACCGACTGCTGCCACATGCCGTTGATGCCCGTAGAGAACTTCCATCCATTCATTTCCGGCGAGAGATAATGCAGGTCGTAATTCATGGTATGGAGCATGAAGTCGAGTCCGCATTCCTTCGGATTCTTTTCCTCCTCAAACTCCTGACGGCGGTTCTGCTGATAACCCAGGAGGAACTTCAGATTGCCGTCGCCCAGGAACCAGGAATTATCAAGTACAGCCTTGTAATGATGAATCTGCTGATAAGGCATCGGTTTGCCGTAACTCTTGGCATCGTAGCCATCCGGAATTTCCAGTTCGCCCGTTTTCTCATCTCTTTCTCCCTCTACGATGCCCGGAGTGAGATGATAATAATCGAGTGTGAGATGCGAATGCCCCTGGCGGTAGTTCCAGCCTAGAAGCTGCGAGAATGCCTGCTCTCTGAGTGATGAACCGAATACGTAACCATCGTATTTATTCTTGTAGGCATGCGCCATCTTTCCGCTGTAGCGGGTGTTCCATACAAATCCGCCCTGGTTGCCGGCAAAGTTGAGCGAATAATCAAAAAGTCCGTTATTGGTTTGATAACCCGTTGAGAAATTTGCTCTCATGTCGCCCTTGGCAAGGGTAGGAGCGGAGTGGAAGATGAGAACGCCAGCCATCGCATCCGAGCCATACATAAGACTTGCAGGGCCTTTCAGAATCTCTACGGAATGAACCGAAGCCGGGTCGATTTCTATTCCGTGCTCATCGCCCCATTGCTGTCCTTCCTGTCTGACTCCATCATTCACTACGACCACACGGTTAAATCCCAATCCACGGATCACGGGCTTTGAAATTCCGCTTCCCGTGGTAATCTGCGAAACGCCTGGCTGGTGGGCGATGGCGTCGATGATGTTGGTAGAAGGTTGCATTTCGAGCTGGCGGGCAGAAACGAAGGAAATGGGTGCGGGCGACTGCTTGAGTTTCTGGCTGCCAGTCAATCCCGTAACCACCACATCGTTCAGTTTCACGCCCGATTCCGTCAGAGGCTGGTGTCTGGTAGAATCGTTTGCCTCTTCTTCATAAATGTTTGCGTCCTTCTTATCATGATTTGTTCTGTTTATAGCCATAGCTGGGGCTGTTGCCGACGAGCATAGACTCATCAGCAATATTGCTTTCAATATTGTTCTCATTATGTTATTAATTACCTTATTATGTTATTTTTTCAATTATTTATAAAAACTGATAATAAGGTGGAGCACGGGTAGATTTTACCCCCTTCGCCCTGCACAAGCAAGGAGAGCAGAAGGCACGGCGAGGGGAGAGATGGAGCACGGCGATGGCAACCCAAACCACGAGGGATGGAGCCAGATAAGGAGTGCTTTGCAATTGGCAAAGCACACAGTCGTGCATGGTATTCTGCAGAGCTATCAGATGCCCGTCGTGATGAACATGATGGGCACAATCGGCACAATAGAAATCTGCATGAGTTCCCTGTGCTTCACCATGATGGTGAAACGTAACGGCCAGCAGCATCGGCAGGTAAACCAATAGCAGCAGCCAGGAAATTCTGATTCTCTTATGCGTTATCCTCTGCATTTATTTACAGTCTATGATGATATTTCTAATAATTTGCTTGTCTATACAGAAATATTTTAAAGTATACTTTGCAAAAATACGAAAATATTTCTAACTATACTTCGAAATAATTCTAAAAGTTGCTTTATTTAAGGATTTTTTTGCTTTCCTATTCCATCTCCCATATCGGCATAACCTCAATCCTTATTCCGTCTCGTTCGAAGGTCTCCCGTTGGGAAAAAGTGATGATTTTACCCTGTTTGCAGCCTGTAACGGAGGAGGCTGCTATCAAGCCTCCTATCTCTCGTTCTACGTTATCATCATTCAATGTCCAGCAGACTTGTATCAGTTCTGCTACACGCTCGCCCTTTTTCACAACGAAGTCGCATTCCTTCGATTCATAGAAGTAGAATATCCCGTCCTCTTCTCCAAGTGTTCTCTCTAAGTTGAGATAAACGATATTCTCCAAAGCCTTGCCTGCATCTTCGCTCTCAGGCAATAATACGGCATTGCGCAGGGCAATGTCAGCCACATAATACTTGGCAGGAGCAGAACGCTGTTTTACCATCGACTTATCGTATTTTTCCACTTTGCGAAACATGAAAATATTGCAAGCATAGTCGAGCCACAGATAGAGGGAATCCTTGGAGACCTTTAAACCTTGCGACTTCAAGTCGTTATAAATATTGTTCACGCTAGTCGGCTTCGTGAGATTGTTCATCACACGCTTTAAGAAATAACGCACCACCGAAGGAGAAGCTCCGATATGATAATGCTCCACCATATCCCTGAAGAGCATGGTGTTGAAGTAAGATTGCAGGATTTTGACTTTTTCTATCTTGCTTTTTTCGAGAACAACCTCTGGAAAACCGCCCTCCTCGCAATAACCGCGGAAGGAGACCGCCAACTTTGCCTTTCCAGTTTCGCTAAATGGATTTGCCTTGGTGCCTTTGAACGCCAAATATTCCTTGAAACTCAAAGGATACTCGCGATATTCGTCAGGCCATCCTCGCAAAGCGGAAGCCATTTCTTCTGAAAGCATCTTGGCTGTGCTACCTGTTATATAGATATGCTTGCAATAATTCTTATACACCCGGAGAACAAAGAGCTCCCAGCCCTCTATGAGTTGTATCTCATCAAAAAACATATAAACATCCTTAAGCGATGTATCAGAATACATTTCACGATAAGCTTGCAGCAATTCATCGAAGTCTTCGGGCGACATGGAAAGAAAACGTTCATCGTCGAAGCCAACATAGAGGATGCGCTCTTTTGGAGTTCCTTGTTGTAGCAGGCGATTAATCGTAAGTCCCAATAATGATGACTTTCCGCAACGGCGAATGCCTGTAACTGTCACGATGCGGTTTCCATCCAACGGAAGTTGGGTGCTTCTCTCTTGCAAGGCAAAAGGTAATTCCTCTTGGTGCAAGGAAATGATTGACTGAAATGTGCTGCGTAGTTCCATTTGTGTATCTTCTTTATTACTGATTATTTTATTGTTAATATGTAGATACCTACACTCGGTTGCAAAGATACAAACTTTCCTTCTAAAAAGGAAAGAAATCGGCAATTATTTCCTTTTGAAAAGGAAATTTATCTGTTTTTTATCTAATCCTTGTAGTTTCAGTTACATGCATAATCGAAGAGAGTATTTAAGTGGAAAAGCAAATGGATAGGGCTTGCCTTCTAGAGAAAAGGGGATTTTCCTGGGGCTGCGTTCCAATTGTTCCAGTTGTTCCAATTAATTTTGAGTGGGTTCATATCTTTCGCTTGTCCTTTCTCTTTACTTCTTTATATTATATAATATATTGATTATTAATTAATTATATATATAATATATAAATATATATATAAAAATAGGGGTAGGAGGGATATGTTGAAAAAATAATTGGAACAACTGGAACTGGAACGCTTCCTCTTTTTCTAGAAGGCTTACTATCAGATAGTTAATAAAATTCTAGCGTTCCAGTTAACCTGCTGAATCTTCCAGATTCCAGTTCTTCCAATTAATTTTAAGAGAGTATGTATCTTTAGTTTGTCCTTCTTCTTTACTTCTTTATGTTATATAACTTATTGATTATTAATTAATTATATATATAATATATATAAATATATATAAAAATAGAGGTAGGAGGGATATGCAGAAAAAATAATTGGAAGATTTGGAATCTGGAAGATTTTCTAATCTGCTTTCTTCTAAAAGGCTTATTGTCAAGTGGTTAACGCAATCATCAATCTTCCGTATAACTTGAAAAAGGAATGTATCTTCCAAAAAGGAGCGATTTTGAGGGCTATATCTGTTTCATTTTTCTAGCTTTTGTGCTTTTTGTTGGGGTAACCATGCTCTCTTGTATGGCTGGGAATGAATCTGAAGCAATAAAGAAATCCGGAATTCGGGGTGAAACAAAACTGTTTCTTGGGGAAAATGGAAGTTATCTGGAACGGAATCCCCATTTTTTTGTGGATTTTTTCCCCATTCATTCCCCATTATCCCCACTCTCTGTTTTTGATACGGAAATGATAAGTGGCTGATAATCATCTGAAAATAGTCGATTTGCTCATTTCTGGCACGCATCTTGTGATAATGAATAGCGGGTTCGATAATGAATCCACAACGAAAGTAAATAACAATATTAGTAATAACAGTTTAAAAGATAAGATTATGAAGAAGTTCGTTTTTGCAGCTATCGCAGCTATGGTAATGGTTTCAGTAAGTAATGTTTTTGCTTCTAGCAAAATGATGGGTAATTCTGAAGTAGCTCCAGTTGATACAGTAGCTCCAGCCGATTCAACAGTAGAAGGCACAGCTATCAGTTCTCAGGCTAGCGTTGAGGATTCTGCCAAGCAGGAGTCTACAGAGCAGACTGTTGCGGACAAGGCTGTAGAGCAGCAGGCTGTTGCTGAATAGTCTTAAGAAGGTATTCATTTGCAAAGCGTTATAATAGAGAAAAGCGTATTAGAAGTTTCATCAAGGTAATAGGTTATATTTAGGTTTACATTGTAATTGCATTTCCTAGAAAAAGAAAGTGTAAAATTTAGGTTCGGTTTATGGAAAAGGAGTCTGCTGGCAGGGATGCTGGCAGACTTCTGCTTTTTTGTTCGGGATGAGCAGAGAGTCTCAGTCTCAGAGTCTCAGTTATAAATAAAGGGGGTACCATTCTTCCGCTCTCTCTTTCTTTATCTTTATAACTTATTGATTATTAATTAATTATATATTAATATATATAATATATAAGTATATAAGAAGAAGAGGGGGTGCTTGAAAAACAACTGAGACTCTGAGACTGAGATTATGGAAGCAAGTAAAAGGAAAAGAAACGATAATTTAATTCCTTAGAAAGCAACGACTTATGAAGGTTTCGCAGTTCTTTATTTTCGGTCTCAGCCCTATAGATTATTCGAAAGATTTTACAAAAGCATTCTTTTTAGGTCTCTCAAACCCTCAAAATAGCTTTGTTTTTTGCTTTAAAGTAGATTTAGACCTTGCTGAAATACAAAATCATGTTCTCCTAAAAAATGCAAGTAAAAACGGGATAACTGAGACTATTGCCCGATTTAGAGCCGGAAAAACCGGAAAGTGAGTCTCAGCTGTCTGTTTTGAGTCATTTTCATCCTAAATATTTTCCCAGTTAGAGATTTTTATTTTCCTAACTAGAAATATTATTTTCTTCTCTTAGAAGGGTAATCGTCCCAGCGCAAAATTGCCCTAAAAATGATGCTTGTCATCTATAAACGATAGAATTGATACATTTTTATCGTCTATAAACGATAAAATGTGTATTTGGATTACTGATGACATGCAAAAAGGCTGAACTTCGGGTTAGGAAGTTCAGCCTTTTGCTTATTTGTGATTTCAGGAAAATATAATAATTCTATCTGATACCATTATCTCTATCGCTATTGTTCAGCTTACGGCTGCCTGTATGGTATTTGCGGCCATGGCTGAAGTTGAAGCTGGCAGTAAAGACAAGCATGTTGCCCTGGTCAGCAAGGCGTACCTTGTTCTTCTGCTGCACATACTTGTTGAAAAGTTCATCCTTATACACGCAGCCATGAGGATAGAATACGAATAATCCGAGAACGCCAAACTGCCAGTTCTTATAACTGTAGGTTACGGCAAGATTGGAGGTTGGCTCTCCGCCGTTTGTCTTTTCTCCCCAAAAACTCTTTTCCACCTTATAGGCACCATAGCCAATGTTCCAATTGCCCGTCATGTACCGAATTTCTGCTCCATAACTGAAGTAATTGAACTCGTGGGAATAATCCAAACCCTTTGTCTTGACATTCTGATACTCGCACATAAGGTTCAAATCCAGATGATCCTTGATGAGGTGAACTTCAGGAGTCAACAGCAGGTGCTTGTAATCATGACTCTTCTGATTCTTAGGTTTGCTCACAAAGAGATAAGAGCCATCCTCCCGCTTTTCGGGCAAGATAGAAGTAGCTATAGGCTTGTCGTAATACGTCCAGTTTCCCTCCAGGTACACAGACATCAGCGGAATGTTCCAGGAAGCCGACAAGGTATTGTTGTAGCCGGTAAATGGCTTCAGACCGCTATTGCCGTCACGCGCCTCAAAGCTGTTGGAATATTGGCGCAACTCGCTCAAGTCGGAAAGGCTTGGGATGTCTGATGTGATTTTGCTGCTCCATTTAAAACTCAGACGGTCGCTAGCCTTTGCCTGTAAAGTTACCTGTGGTCGAAACAGCCATTTGCTGTATCCGTTCTCCCCCTGATGGATGGAAGACCTGGTTGCACCAACTCCCACCTGATAACTGAACCACTTCTGCTGTCCCTGTAGCTGGGTGAAAAGATAGAGATTGCTGTACTTCAATTCCGTATCAGCATTACTGCTTCCCACATAGATGTTATCTGTGTGGCTGATATTATATTGTCCACCTACCGATAAAGCCATCTGTTTCCAGTTCTTGCTGTATGTTCCTTCACCAATAAGAGAGCGCTTTCTACCAGTTGCATCATAACTGTAATCGGTCAGCGGAGCGTTCTTTACAGATTCCTCCGGCGATTTGTTGAACGTATATTCCCTCATACGATACTGGTAATCTGTGCCGATGTAAGTACCCACCAGGTTCAGAGCCAGGTTCTGGTCATGGGGCATGTTGAGCGAATAATAAATGTCCAGAGATGGAATCTGCTCCAGCATTTTTCTGTTGTTTTGCAGATATTGATTTGCCTTGCCGCTTTCCTGATAAAGCTGGTTCATGCCTCTCACAGGACTGTTGTGATTGTAGAAATTCAACCGTACGTTCAATGTATATTTGTCTGGCTCACTAAGATTATAACCCAACTGTACATTATTGGTGGTGTATAGGAACGGAGAATCATAACCTAAATAATTGCGATGTAGAGTTTCTCCTGTGGGCAGATGATAAGTACCGAGACTCTCATAGCTTCGTTCCTCTACCGAGCGATAGGAGAAACTGTAGTTGATGCTGAATTCCGATTTCTTCACATTGTATTTGAAATAACCGTCGCTATTATTGAAACCTGCCTTGGTGCCTTGCATCGTAGAAACTCCACCCACATAACCGGCATAACGTCGGCGGACCTGGTAGTTGATGACTGCATCCAGATTGCTGTCTCCATATTTGAGTCCTGGAACATTGATGAATTCCACCTTTGTAACTTCATCCGGTTGCAAAGCCAATACATCTTGCATGCTAGCCTTGACATCGTTGATGCGTATTTGCACATCTCCGCCCTTTAATGACAGAACTTTGCGTTCTGCTCGATTTACGATAATGGTAGGCAAAGACAAGTTGTCCAACAGATCATAACCATTGGAAGCCGTTTTCACCTGCTCTTTTGTAGGGAAGATGATTTGTCTATCTACTTTTTCTACAACCCTTGCGGCTTCAACGGTCACCCCTTTCAACAGGTATGAATTCGCCTGCATCCTCACATTTCCGATGCGGGCAATAGGTACCAGCTTGCAAATCGTCTTGTAGCCTACGAACGAAACCTTCATGAGGGTCTGCTTCTGCTGGCAGGGGATGACGAAATCGCCATTGGCGTTGCTCACGCCTCCACAGAGGAAGGAGGAATCCTTCGGGTTGAGCAGTTGAATATTGGCGAATTCTACAGGAAGATTGTGATTGTCTATCAGTCTGCCTATCAGCTTGCGCTCGCTCTTGCGTATGCATTCTACCGTGATGAGGCTGTCGCCCACGGTCATCTGCATCGGATAGAAACCGATTACCTTGCGGATGGCATCGGGAATATTGGCTGTCTTCACGTTCTGGGTAACTGTGAAATCTTCCAGTTTGTTGTAGATGAAGCTGATTTTATAGCGCTTGGAAGCCTTGTCGAGGTCGATGAGGACGTCCGACATGCTGCGGTTATGATAGTTGCGCTGGATGTGCTGTGCGCTCATCGCCAGGGTGAATGTGCACAGCAGGAATATTATGGCTGAAAATCTTCTCATAATGATACTTTTTAACTTTGAACTTTGAGCTTTGAACATTGAACTTTATGATTACTTTGAGAGTCGATAATATTATGCTTACTTTTGATAAGCTTGTTATTTTATAATCAGCTCGTTTTGTTGCAATTCGATGTTTACATTCTCGAATTGGTTCAGTTCTTTTACGATGTTCTCGATGCTCGAATGACTGTTCCATTCGTAATAGAGGCGGAGGGTCTTGTCCTCGTTATTCTCAAACTTCACTTGTAAATCATAATAAGAAGCAATCTCTGAAATCATCTGCTCGAAAGCCACATTCTCGAAAATCTTGTGAATGGCTGGCTTTTCTGGTTTCGGATGAGTCAGGGAATCCTTTGCTGCTACCTGCTTTGCGGAATCTGATTTTATGACTTCCGGATGAGTATCTGCGGTTATCTGGGTTGGTTCCTGGCTGCGCTTGATGTAAGTATGGATTGCGGCAAAGGCAATACCCGAAATCAAGACAAAGCCGGCGATGGATGCTGCCAGTTTACGCCAGGAAGTTATAGGATGAGTTGCTTTTTCCTGAAGTTGATGCTCCTGGCTGAATTTCTCCCATTCCTCATCTATATTAGGAGAAGAGTTACCTAGAGAAGAGTCAGAAGAAACAGCATCATTAGGCGAATGAGAAATAGAAGCCTGAGTGTTTAAATTCTGCTGAAGGAGGGCAGAATCCACTTCCACCATCGTCTGATAGAGTTTTCGGCATTCCTCATCCTGCAATATTTCACGAATCTCTTCATCAGAATACTTCTCCTGATGGTCGATGATATCCAGTATTTTTTCAAACTTGTCCATAATAAATCTGCTAAGGGTTAAACTTTTGCTTTAATTTTCTGATGCCTTGTGCCAGATGCTTATAAACTGCCACTTCGCTGATGCCCAATTCCGTAGCAATCTCCCAATATTTCAGTTTCTGCCGAAAACGGAGATCGAGTACCTTGCGGGTTTGTGGCGTGAGTTCAGTATCCATATAAGCCAGAATTGCCTCATACTTTTCGGTCTCCCTGTCTATTTCGGCAATCGTCGCTTCCAGGGGAGCTATCGAAGGCGAAGTATCGGCTTTCAGAAGATGATGAACCCGGTCTTTCATCTTCTGTCGGCTCAACAGGTTGAGGCATTTATGGCGCACACACACCAGAAGGTAGCTCCCGGCGTTGGCGGAAGGCAGGGACGGTTCGCTGGCTATTGTCTCGTTATCAAGACCCAGTTGAGTCTTTCCGTCGAGCACATCGGCAAAGACTTCGCTCACCACATCCTTGCTGGCTGCATCATCCTTCAGAAGTACCCTGGCCAATTGGTACATCCTCTGATAATGCTGCCGGAAGAGCTGTTCTATCGTTTCTTTGTTTATTTGCATTACTTTATTTCTTTTCTTTTGCCTATATTACAATCGAATTTTCATTTTCCTAACCCTTAGCAGAATATTTTTTAATGCAAATTTTTAAAACGTCAAAAATACCCTATCGGACTTGCTCCTTCTTCAGATGCTTATAAAGCCACAGGAAGGCGGGAATGAGGAAGAGATCTGCCATGCCCCACGCTACAGGGTCGCCGAAGCAGACACCCGTCCACGCCAGGGCTGGCACCAGCCAGAGACTCACACCAATCCATCTTCCCACGATGGCGGCATCGATGATGAGATACATCTGTTGAAGGATGTAACCCAAGATGAGTGGAATCGCAAATTTGATGATGGCTCGCAAAGGCGAACCTACAGTCATGTCATTAGTAGAGTTCATTTCCCACTTTCTGTTTGATTTGTGCCATTTTGTTGCGGCGCTCGATGGAAAACGTATCTCCGTGGGTTTCCACATAATCGAAGAGCATGAACGCCTTGTTCAGGAGTTCATCTCTTGCGGGCTGTCCCACGGTATCCGCCTCGTGATAATAGAGTTCGGCAAGCATGTCCATCTTGGAGAGTCGCTTCTCCTCGTCCTCTATTCCTGCCATTGCCTTCATCACGTCCTCGATGGTGGCGATGCTGTAGAAGGCGTAAGGACCTACGTATTGATTGTAGAGCTCCTTAATCTTCTCACGTCTCACCTCCACCTCTTTCTTTTCGAGCATTCTTTCGAGTGCCGCCATAAACTCGCGAATCAACCGCTGTATGTAGTCTCGTTGTAGCATAAAATAGTCTTTATTTTATTCGTTGTTGTTGATAGCCTCCACATACTCCCACAATTTCTTGTAGAAAGGATGTTTCGTCATCGTGTCCTTGTTGCCCAGGATGATGAGCTTCATTCGGGCTCTCGTCATCGCCACGTTCATGCGGCGGAGGTCTTTCAGGAAACCTATCTGGCCTTCATCGTTGGAACGCACCAGCGAGATGAGGATAACGTCTCTTTCCTGCCCCTGGAAACCATCTACCGTATTCACGCTTATCAGGCGGCGGTAAGGCTTGAAGAACTCATACTTCTTGATGAGCTTCTTCAGATACTGCACCTGGGCACGGTAAGGCGAGATGATGCCTACATCGATTCTTTCCTCCAAAACGCGCTGTTTGCCTATCTTGGTGAAGTATTCCGCCAGAGTCAGCAGGGTAAGCTCAGCTTCTGCCTTGTTGATACGCCCGAAACTCTCGCCCACAAACTGCTCCTTGAAGTTCAAATCAGAATTCTGATTGGCTGCAGATACAGAAGATGATGTGGAAGCAGAATCCTCAGGAGCATCTTCTCCTTCTATCGTTATCTGATTCTCCTCGTTCGAAGTGTCAATCCACGTAATCGGATGGTCATAATCCAATACGCTCCGGTATTTGATCTGAGGCGCACTCTCCACCTTGCCCCCGTAGAACCAGTCGCTCGAGAATCGCATGATTTCGTCGTTCATGCGGTATTGGATTTTCAGCAGGGTTACTACCTCCGGCTTGTTTTCGGCGATGCGCTCCATCAGGGTCTTGCCCAGTCCGGCTCTTAATGCCGCAATACTCTTTACGGTAGGCGGCAGCTGACAATGGTCGCCTGCCAGAATCACCCGGCTGGCTCTCTTCATCGGAATCCAGCAGGCAGCTTCCAAAGCCTGGGCAGCCTCGTCGATAAAGAGGGTACCGAACTTCATGCCTTCCAGCAGATGATGGGCTGAGCCTACCAGGGTACAGGCGATGACACGCGCCTCGCCAAAGAGTTCTGCGTTGATGCGGAGTTCTATCTCGGCAGCACGGCTCTTCAGCCTATCCATCTTCTGATGATAGTTTTCGCTACCCTTCTTTCTGTTTTTTCTTAATTCCCTGATTGCCTTGCGGATTGCCCAAAGCTGAGGGTAATCAGCATGGCTCTCAAAGCGGCGCTCGTAGGTGAAGCCCAGCATCTTGTCGTTTACGCGGGTCGGGTTTCCGATACGGAGCACGTTGATGCCTCTATCCACCAGTTTTTCTGATATCCAGTCTACCGCCATGTTGCTCTGTGCACACACCAGAACCTGACTCTCGCGCATCAGGGTTTCGTTGATGGCTTCTACCAGGGTTGTAGTCTTTCCGGTTCCCGGAGGTCCGTGAACGATGGCCACATCCTTCGCCCAAAGCACCTCGTTCACAGCCCTTTCCTGGGTAGGATTGAGCCAAGGGAACTTCATCGGTTCGAAGGAGAATCTTCCTGCCTTCTGATGGGAATAGAATAAATCGCGGAGATAAGCCAGACGGTTGTTCTTCGCCTTCATCACGCGGTCCAGGGCCTCGAACATCAGTTTGTAGCTGGTTTCGTCAAAGGATAGCTGTACGCCGATAGGATCGGTTGACTGCTGAAGTTCGAGCAGAGGGGCAGAATCGGGTACGGTAATCACCATTCTGTCGCCATCCACATAGCTCACGGTTCCGGTGAAGGAGAAATATTTTATACTTTGAACTTTGAGATTTGATTTTTGAACTTTATGATTAGCGTCTGAAGGGTTTTCTGACTGCTGAAGGGCTGCGTTGCCCTGGTTCTCATTCTTGCCCATCTTCTTGCCCATAAAGAACATGACGGGGCGACCGAACTCAAAATTGTGCTCGATATCCTGGTCAGAGGTTCGGAAAACCTCTATGGCTGTCTGGTTCAGCGAATTATAAAAGCTCTTTCCCACCTGTAGCGGGAACCAGGCATCACCTCGTTTCACCTTCCGCTGCATGCCCATCTGTTCGGTAAGCTTGCGGAAGGCTTCTTTCTCGGTATAATACTCCAGCTGGAGCAGGGTGCGTTGCTGCAATAATGCCTGAATTGGTGAAATCTGTTCCATATAGGGTGCAAAAGTAGCGTATTTCTGCCGAATATGGAAAGAAAAAGAGATAAATATGTTTAAAGTTCCTGCTTTATTTATCCCAAAGCTGATAGTCGATTACCTTATTGTCGTTGGGCTGAATGCTGTCGCTTGCCGAAGATGCAGGTTCTTGGGCACTCTTCTCCAGATGATAATAACTCCCGGACAGGGCTGCCAGTAGGGCGATGATGAGGGCACAGAGCAGGAGCAAGGCGTGGCGGTAACGGGGCGTACAGGACAGGCGTTGGCGCAGTTGGGCGATGTTTTGCGGACGGCTTTGCGGGTCGCGGCAACTACAGATTTCTGCCATCTTGCTGAGTGCCTTATCGCCCGTAGCCTTGGCCATGTCGCCCAGAACCATGCCCAGAGAATAAATATCGGCACGCGGTTCAGCCTTGGCAGCTGGTAGCATCTGTTCGGGAGCAATATAGCCCGAAGTTCCGGCTGGCGATTTCAATACGCAGAAAGAATCGCTATCCGAGAGACCGAAATCGATGAGTTTCACGTTCTGCCCGTTATGTGTAATCATGATGTTGGAAGGCTTCAGATCGCGATGAATCATCTGTTTGTTGTGCATGTATTCCAGCGCATCCATCAGCTGTCCTGCTATCTTGCGGGCGAGTTCTGCCGAGAGGGCATTCTTCTTGATGAGCTGCTCCAGATTATCGCCGTCAATATATTCCATCACCACTACCGTGCCCAGGTTGTCAACCTTTTCCAGGTCGATGGTACGGCAGATATTGGGATGTTCCAGCTGCTGGCCTATTTCAAACTCCTTGGCGAGTGCCTGGCGGTAAATAGGGGTGTAGAGAAAATCGTTCTTGAGACATTTCAACATGAAACGCTTGCCGTATTTGGTGGCTGTAAAGATGCGTGTATGGCCCGAAATAGACACGTAGCATTGGTGGAGATTGCTGAATGCATCCTCCACAGGCAAGGGGTTTGAATTGCTCATCTCCTTGCTGATATCCTCGGTAAATCCCGATGTCGTTTTCTTCTTCTTTTCTTCAGTTTCTTCCATGCTCACGGATTCCTCTTTTTCTTGATTACTGTTATTTTATTTCTCGTTGATGCTGATGACGGTAAGTCCACCGTTTCTGCCGGCTACGAACGAGGCTGTACGCTCGCCGCCACGCTCGATGTAGGGCAGGAAGAGGGGCTGTTCCTTGATGAAACAGCCTGTTACGAAGCGGTCGCCAGGCTGCAGCTTGCTGTTCTCTGATTTCTCTATTTCATAGGTACTGTCGCCCAGATAGCGGAGCTGCAGCAGACGGTTGGGACTCCAACCGATAGAAACAAGAGTACCTTCTTGCAAATCGCTACTTACCAGCTGGTTTGCCTTGAAGAAGGAACTGTTGTACTTGGTGCTTGTCTTGAGCCAATGGGTAAATTCCATGTAGTTCCGATGACCGATATATTGGGAAAGCACATCGAGGGTTACCATGCGTGGCTTGTGATTGTCGCTCACATAACCATAGAGTCGTTTGAGGGTGGATGGCGAAATAGTTCCACATGTTTTCTTCTCCAGATAGAGTGAAAACTCTTCGAAGTCGGTTGTCGTGGCAAGAATCTTGCCGTATTTCTGTTCTACGAGCGATTTGAGCTCTTCTATTTCGGGTGTTGTCATAATTTATCTTTTAATTATTATTCAACATTTTTATTCTTCTACTATATGGGTGAATTTCCCCCATATTTTATGGTTCTGATACCTCTTTTTCATGCCTGCAGGCACGTGGAGCACGCAGGTGGCGAAGAAGCCTTCTACCTTGTTGGCGAAGGCGTTTTCTTCGCAGTAAGGAATCATGGAAGCTGAAACATAAAGGTCGGTAAGCGGACTTTCGTCGAAGGCGTAGTTGCTGATTTGTTCTGTGTTGGCTCCCAGATATACTTTCGTGAGTTTCCGGCAGCCTTGGAAAACGCCTGTAGGAATCAGCTTGATGCCTGCCCCGAGATGTATTTCCTTTATCTGACTGTCCATGAAGGCGCCTTGTCCTAATGTTTCAACGTTGTCTGACAGATAAAACGCCTCGATGCTGCATTCCTTGAAGGCGTAGGCGCCAATGGAGGTAAAGGCGGAAGGAAGGGTGTATTTGCCCTTCTTGCCCATCGGAAACCAGACGATTTTGTTGCCTTCTGCATTCAGCAGCACGCCGTCCTGACTCTTGTAGTAAGCGTTGGCGGGCGAAACCATAAGGGCTTCGAGCGCCGTGCATCCGCTGGAAGGGAGAATGCTGCCTGCTGAGGCAGGAATTTCTATCTCGCGGAGCGAAGTACAATCGGCAAATGCATCTTTCTCTATGGTGGTTGCATCGGCAGGAAGAACTACGTGAGTGAGTTTTTCGCAACCGGCAAATGTGCCTTGTACAATCTGGTTTTCTGCAGCTTCGTGATGATAAGGACCTACCATTCCGCCTGCTGCGAGGTGAACGTCGGTAAGGTCTATATCCGATAGCTTGCCGGGGGTGACTGCGTTATCGTTGTCGCGCCCCATCATCATTCTCATACAGCTGAGGTCTTCGCCGTTCAGGGTTCCGGCTATGGTCAGCTGGGTGTATTCGTAAAGATGGTTGCCCATCAGCTGTGTCAGTTCGCCTGTTTCGTTTAGCGTAATGGCGTCGCTCGTATCATATTTGATGGCGGTTCCTATGGTTTCTCCTACCCTATTCCGGGCGAAAGGCTGGAATTCGTAGTGGGCATTCCGCTCCAGATTTCCGATGCGCAACTTGATTTTTCCCTTCTTTCCGTCAAAGTTTTCTACGATGCATTTCTGCTTGTTCTCCGGCTCGCCGGTCAGATAAACGTAGCATCCGGTTTCGGTCATCGGCTCGCCACCATCATCGGTTATTTCGTAGCTTACGAATGCGCTCATCGGTCCGTGACTCAAGAGTGTAGCCGACGATAGTTTCGGACTTATATTGGGCTGGGTGGTGAAACTCATCATGTTGCTGGTTGTGGTTGTTCGCCCGTTGTTGCCCTGCAGCATATAATAATAGGTAGTGCCCGCTTTGAGCCCCGTCAGAACCAGCGAGACGTCAGCTCCCTGGGCATGAACCTCGCTGGTATTGAGGTTCATGCTCTCCGAAGTGCCGTATCTGAACAGAAGTTTCGGCATTTCTGTTTCTCCCTCTATGGTAGCTGATCCGTTGAGGGTAGCCTCTGTTCGGGTGATGTGGGTCGCCTCTGTGGTTATCAGGTGCGGCTCCAGATAAGCAGGCTTATCGCTATTGCTGCAACCTGCCATCATCATGTTTCCTATCAGGAGGGCAAGAAATCTGATGCTGCGTAATATGCTTTTTATGTTCATTTCTTACTTCTTTTGTTTTCCTATTTTAATACCTATGCCGATGCTGCCCTGCCATTGTTTCCCGGCGATGGTGATGGCTGAGGCTGCGATGCTCACTCTGTTGAACGAGGCGAGCACACCCAGCTGGGCTGCGAAGCCTTTGTGGGTAAGGTCTTCGTTGAGCAGGTATCCGCCTCCGCTGCTCTCGGTCTGCTGCCAGGCTGTAGCGGCTTTGCCGTAGCCTACGCCTTCGAAGAGGCAGAAACCATGCGTGATGTGGTGGATGGCTCCAGCGGTAAAGGTGTAGTTCTGGTGGCGTGTACTGCCTGTATAATAAGGTTTGATGCTGCTGCCCGGCGTGTAGCCTTCTTTGTTGCAGGTTCCCTCTGTGCTGCCTATGCTCTTGAGGTTGCTGCTGGCATGGATGAAGAAGCCGTGGCGGCGCATCAGGGCGAAGAAGAGACCATAGGACGGTCCGTCTTCATGAAGGGATAGCGTGGCGAGCGTGTAGAGGGCGAGTGGCATCTTCTTACGTACTTGTGGGATGGCAATCGTATCTATTACCGTCTTTACCTCTACGATGGTGTCGTGCTTCTCCTGGATGATAGGAGTAGGCTTGGGCAGTTTCAGTTTCAGCTCGTAGGTCATTCTGCTTTCCAGCGGTTTGTTGAACCGGTAATCGCGGAGCACGCCCCATTCCGGATGCTTGATGGTGAGCAGTTTGGAGCCTTTAGGAAGATAGAGCCAGATTTCGCCCACTTTATCTTTTCGCGATACGATTCCGAGCGGGGTGGAGAAGGCAAAGTCGGAGGGTGCTTCTACCTTCACCAGGGCGCAAGGTTCATCGTTGAGGTCGCGCACGGGGGTGATAAAGGCACTCACGTCGTTGGGCAACAGGCGGAAACCTGCTACCGAAAATTCCTGTGCCTGAACGGATGCTGACCACAGGCTTAATATGAATAAGAGTATCATCATATTATTCTAAATTAAAGTCTTGTATACTGATTACTTCGTCTCCGCTATGTACGGTTCCTGCCGGTTGCCAGGTGCGCACGTGGATGAGCGGCATGGACGGGTTGCGGAAATCCCAGAGCAGAAAGAGATAGCCGTCGTCTGCGTAGCGGTCGCTCTTGTATTGCTGCCGGAGGGTGACGCCGTAAATGCCGTCCATCGTAGGATGGCGCATGATGCGGAATCCCGAGAATTTCAAGTCTATCTTCTGGTTGGCTGTAAATACCTTCGCCAGTCTTGAAATATAGTCTTTCTTCGAGTGAATGGCGTAGGTTACTTTTGCTTCAGCCTGACACTTGTTGTCGTTGGCTACTGGTTTTATCACGTTTCCTACGATGATGAGTGCCTTGTCGCTAAACACCAGTTTCAGGAAATCTAGATCCTTGGTGGTATAGGCTGTGCGGAAATGTTCGCAGTAGTTGAGGATGGTATGGCGGCGTCTGGCATCGGTCTCTGTGAGTTTACCCTGCATGATTTTCGAGGCTTCCTTGTAGAATGGATTCGACTGTGCCATCGTCTTGAGATTTACCTGCGAAAGATGGCTGGTCTTTCCTGCTTTTGGTGCATTCGCTTGCCTGCTTGTCGGTTCTTCCGGTTGGTAATCAGCCGCACTCTTCGTGCCTTCTTCCGATTCTCCGTTCATCAGCATCTGCGCCTGCTGCCTGTTGGCTTCCGGAACCGCATTTTTATTGTCTTCTGTGAATACTACCATACCCTGTCGGTCGATAAATCCCTCTCTCTTAGAGTTTTGCTCGCGAAACCGGAGCTGCCCGTTGCGGAAACGGGTGTCTAGCAGACAGCCACGCAAAGGGATGGTAAACAGCTCGTTACCGTCTGCATCTTCTACCACGTATCGCTTGCCTTTCGTGCCGTTGTCCTGTTCTACAAGTTCCAGTCCTTCGTTCACTCCGTATCGGATTTCCTGACAGTTGCCTTTATAAACGGCAGAGGGCAGCAGCCACAAGGCTGCCACCCATCCTCCGAGAAGGAGTGCTAGAAGGGATAATATCAATACCGTCTTCTTCATTTATAATTCTCTGTATTCTTATCATTCATAGCCCTTCGGAAGAAAGGCTTTCTTATTTATTTCCCCCAGTTCTGAATCTCGCCGCCTATTTCTATCTTCACCTGGTCTGGGTTGTCAGAAATAATGAAGTTGACAAGATGTTCGGTTTGTACTTCCCTGAAAAAGGTTGTCATTTAGGAACAAACAGAAGTGACAATGAAAC